>OJAW01000050.1_pt1 | contig 89907 bp, 115 predicted proteins | sample 1589151 | NCBI WGS metagenome assembly OJAW01 (sample SAMN03283290) | human gut metagenome | biome: human-associated habitat; material: feces | host: Homo sapiens | place: Peru | collected 2012
GATTATCAGGGTCTGGATTATCAGGGTCTGGATTATCAGGGTCTGGATTATCAGGATTGACAGACGGCTTATGCTTTGGCTTTTTTGTGCCAATAAGAAACCATATATTGCTTGCACTATCTGTGTATTCTATCCAAAACTGATGAGATGTAAGAATCTCCCATGTAATACCGAAATCGCTGATTTTGTTGGTGTTGATGGCGTAAACCACTTTGTCCTCATTGTTCGTAACAGTGAATCGTTCCTCGACACAATTGTAAACATATGTCCACCCTGCTTCCAGTGTGTTGAACAGTATGGTTGTAGACTGCCCCCACTTCAAATCTGCTTTGGCGAGCTGTTCCCATGTCAGCGTGTCGCCATAATAACGAGAATAACCCGCATTACCCGCTGCGATATATGCCAGTCTTATATATGTCGGCTTTGTTCCTACTACCGATGTTTCTGTAGGATTAAAACTTGGAGTTATAAAATCAATGGCAAGTCCATCTCTTAAATTTTCATCAGCCATAAGATTTCACCTCATTAGGTGTTTTCCTGCAATATGGAGATGCCATCATAGCCTCGTTTTCCGTACTTTATTATGTGTGGAAATACCTGATGCAGGTTGCCAGACTTAGGGTAATTTATTTCATACATCTTTTCTGGAGCTAGGCACCTCATACTGATTGCATATGCATTAGGTATATATCCGATGAACGAAAAATTCATCAACAGATTAGGGTCGCGCTGTACAAACAACGCTATAGGCAGATTAACACTGATGCAGTTCAATGTATTAACATTTCTGCCATAGTCTGTAGGATTCTGACTTTGTATGTACCCATAATGTGGAACTTTAGGTACAGAGGTTAAATACTCATGGTTGGTCAATGTAGAAGCAAGTATCTTGCCTGTGCTCATTTCTCCCTTTTCAGGCCCCGCACTCCACCATAATATAGGCTTTTCCAGCAATGGTGCACTATCTACCTCTCCCTGCACTAAAAAACTTGGATTGGCAGACATTGCAAACATCTCATTGGAATCAGTATCTATATTATCTGGAACAGTAGTCTGCTGTACAAACATTTTATAACTGCTTCTACTGCCAGAAATAAACATACCGCCTGTCCAATTACCAGCTTTTTGTAATAGCCCAAAAGCTAAGTGCTGGTAAACAGCAACATCTTTTTTATCTGTGTACTGATTATTAATTACTTCTTTGATAGTAAAAATGGCACTGATTGCGGGCTGAGTGGTAAAGTTGCAGAACAATTCATATGTGCCACTAACTCCTTGGCAGGAAACAACACCTACTCCGATTACCTCTCTGCTTGTCGTATTGAGAGGCGGGTTGGTTTGGTCGTACCAATAGCCCGATGGTGGATTTGCTGTATAAGCAGTACAGCCAGTCAAGCCTATGCCGTATGCACCTGCCGCTGCCGCAGTTGTATTATGATTTGTCTGATTAGGGAATATTGCAAAACCCATAGCAGAGCGCATAACAGCTATACAGTCGTCCATTTTTACTGCTAGAATTTCACCGCCATCAGGTGCTCCTGTAGCATTTGGAGCAGTATCTGGTGTACAGTTATTCAGTATAGTCCAGCCGTTATCTGTCAAAAAATCTCGTATTTTCTCTAATACATCATTCATGTTTCCTGTAATGGTGTATTTTGCATTCGCCATTTATATCACCTCGCTCTAGTCAAATTCTTTTGTCTTAGCAACATAATCTTCAATCTGTTCAAAAGAAGTGTTCGTGCCGATATGCATTGCTACATTCATATTCTTACCCCAATCTCGGTATTTGTCATATTCTTCCTGTTGCTCTTCTTCTGTCTTGTTTTTGTTTTTATAGAGATAAACCGCATCCTGTTGATAATGCCAAGGACGACCTTCCCAGCAATTAGGCATAATCAAAAACAAATCATCCTTATCTGTTGGATTTCGATATAATCCATATCTAGTGACAGGCCTTGACACCGCATACATTGCTGGAACGGCACAAATCATGTTTTGCTCGTTGTTATCTTCAATATTTGTCCCAAGATAAAATGGCAGCAGAGAATATGATTGTTTATTCTGACGAGCTATCTCTAGGTCTAAAGATGTCATATTGAATGGATAACCATTTGTTTCTATGCCATAAGGGATTACGTTGAAATTTTCCTCTACATTAGGTGTCATGGTATTGGTTATAAAATACTTACTTTGAACCCTTTTAGGTTCTTTGAAGCCATGAGCATACTTGCCATAAACATAATTGTAATAGCAGTCACTCTTTATAGCGTAATTAAAGAACGATTCCCACTTGCCACTAGGCAGCATAGCTTGTGTTTGTGAGCAAGCGTGCTTATCAAGAAACTCTTGTGTGCCATCCCACCAGGTAGCACTATATCCTATCATGGAATGTCCCCACGACCTATTGCCTTGTGTATAATCAAAAAGCATATTATCATATGGATATGGCGTACCACTATAACTTACTAAATGATTGCAAGGTCGTACTCCTATATTAGAAGACATTGCCAAAGCTGGAAACTGATACTCGTAATCACTGGCAAAAGGCTCAAAGAAGCCTATCTGTGCCATGTCCCACCATTCACGATAATTCACAGCTATATTGGCATTATGTTTGGTTTTGCTCATATAGAGATATACATATTCTGGTAAAATACTATTGCCACTGGGAGCTGGGTCAGGTTTAGTGCTAGGTTCAGGATTGGGATTAGGTTCAGGATTAGGTTCAGAGTCAATACCAGAAGACTCTACAGCACGAAAGACTGTACCCTTACTATCTATTGATAAGTACATGATTGAACAATCAAGGGCTGTTTCAATGTCTTGGTTTATAGGAGTACCTAATACCAATGTATTATCTACATGGAAGTAATAGTATTTATCGCGTTTCTTTGAATAATAAAGTCCTTTGGGAATAATTGCACTATTTTTTAAAGATAATGCATTAACATCTTTTGCATTTTTTAACTCCAATCGAATTGCATAGGCATTATCAACAGCCTCGTCTATTGTCTTACTTTCCCTATCATCAGCATAAGACCAAGCTGTTGTCGCATAATAATATACATATGTACTGCCTAGTTGTTCATAATATATTCCGCCTTTACAAAAAAAACCAGTCCATAGGTGTGCCCCACAAACGAGGTCACGTTCACCATGCTTTAAAGTACATATTTCAGAGCAAGCAGCTATATAAGAAAAAAAACCCTCATTGACGTCTGTCATGTATTTATCTATTCCAGAATAATAGAAAAAGTGTGCATTATATAATATGCCGTTCCTTTCAATAATTGTCGTATGGGATTCATCGTTAAACTTAGAAAGATTATTAAATACATCTTCCCATTCAACTACAGTAACTTTTTTTACATAGTTGTTTGCAAGTGCTTCTGCAAAAGTAATTTCGCGTGGTCGTGGATAATCCTGCGTTGTCATATATAAATTTGACATTGAATAATCCTGCCCATCGCCAAAGACAAGTGAATAATATCCATACATCGCACCAACAGGCAAATCACTATATCTTGGAATAGAACTTGCTTTTAGCGAATATTCTTGGCTACTGCCACTAGATGATGTTTTGGACTCAGTTGCCGAAAATGATAATGCTGGACAGCCCTCGCCTGGGTAAATAGGCGCTTCTGTTTCCCAGGCTGGATAAGACCAAGAATACCAGCTATACCCTAGCCTCTTAGCACACGGATTTTTGCGTGTGTTCTCCATCAGTTCATTCCAATCAAAGCTCGGCTCATACTGTTTGAACATACTGAACCATATAACATCGGCATCTGTATAGAAATGTTCAGCTTCTCGTATTTGGTAATAGCCGTTTGTTGCAATATGCCGTTCAGTCAGAACCGTAATATATTGTTTGTCTTTGGATGGAAGATTGACTGTGGTACCTTTAGGGCAGTCAGCATTCAATGCTGGAGAAAATTCTATATCTATACAATTTTTTGTTACCGGTACTAGAATAGGATTGCCATTATTGTCAGTAACTATATTGCCCTCGGCATCTGTTTTAGGCTTTGTGTAGGTTTTGGTATAGCTGGAGGTATCATTGGTGACAACTACTTCTTTGTTTCCAATGGTGATATATGTTCCCTTTTTGATAGTCCCAGTCAGTGTCAAGGTATTCATAATAACTGTGACGGAAGTATCGCCAGCTGATACTTCGTTTTCTAAAACTCCGTCCCCATAGGAAAAGTTATAGCGTTTTTGAGAACTGCTTTGCTCTCTTGTTTCCCATTCTTGTATTTTGCCGTTAAAAAAACGCCAATCCTCTTTTTCATAGCCTTTTTCATAGGAGGGAAAAATAGTGCTGTATGCCAATTTCTGCAGGTTTTTGCTCTCGGTTATCCATTGTCCATAGCTGGTTTTCTTATTGACAGTATAGCTGTGTTTCTTGCCTTTACCCTTAATTTGTCCATACATTATGCCAGCATAGCCGTATTCGCCATCTTTCCAGTTAGGCACTTTTAGCACAGCACCATATGGCCACGGCTTATTACGCACAACTTCCCACCCATCTTCTCCCTCTTGAAGAAAATCAAGGAATATATCATACATCATCTTGGTGCTAAAGGTCTTGGGATTGATTTTTACTATTTTATTGTGCCTTTCTTCTGACATAAGAATCCCCCTCTTTAGAACCACTCTATACAAAAATATTGGTCGTTCTCTCGCCTGTCGATGTTGTTGAATACCATATATGGCTTGCCGTTGTATAGCAGCGTATCTTTACTTGACAAATCTTCTCTGTTGCCAACAAAATACACCCCTGCCAGCTGACCGATAATACCTATAGGGTCCGGGCCAATAGATTTTGTATTTGGTCCCGCACCACACTCATATAAAAGCTCTGGAAACATAACTATCTGCTCAACAGCCACTGAATCGTCAAGACAGGTAAGTACATTAACAGGAGAAGTATTTTGTGGCCATATTGCTAACTGTGATGTAGTCTGATTAGTTTTAGTATTAAGGGCACTCTCCCATGTACCATCAGACCGCCTTAACCTAAATGTTGTTTCCCTGGCTGATGTTCCACCAGGGTGAACAAAATTAGAGTGACTGTCTGCACTGCTGTTCCACTTTTCTCCGTCCACAGCACTAGCTGAAATAACCAGCGGATAAGGGTACTGTCTTTCGACTGCAATAGGAGTCATAAAGCCACAGTATGCTGCTTCGTACTGTGTGGATTCCTGCACAACAAGGATAAACCTGCGAGCATTAGCTGTAACCCAGCAGAAGTATTTAGCCTGTGGTGCTAGTGGGATAATAGGCAATGTTTCATGGTAGATGCAACCAGGCTGTTCCTCCCATGTTAGCCCATCGTCAAAACCAGCAAATCCATTAAAACGAATATCAAACTGTGTTGGGTCTGCTGTACCTACCTGATGAGTTTTCAACTCTATGCCTATATAAATCTCGTCAGAGCCATCACCCTGCCCCATAATAATGCATTTATCTTCAAATGATGGAATAGTAGCAGGGCTTTTCAATATCCATTCGTTGCCCTCTCCCATCTTGGTTTTGTCAGTAAGAAATTCAAGTGTCTTGGTGATAATTTCTATTGGTTTCGTTGTCGAAAAATCCATACAAGGCACAAAAATCACTCCTTTCTTTGTAAAAGAAAAAGCACCCCTGTTTAGGAGTGCTCCAGTCCGAATATTCTTTTATTTCTCATTATATTATACTACATTTGTTTTCGACTGTAAATGTAAACTGCATTTACAAGTAACTCGTCATTGACAAGTTGGCAACGAGTTAAACACTATTGTAAAAATCAACTTGTGCAAAAAACCAACAAGTTGACGAAGTAATATATTGCTTTACTGAGCGATTATAAAAATCAACTATTTCCTTTTTGGAAAAAGTTGACGAAGTTATTGCTTTGCTAGGCGGTGGTAAAAAACACTTGACTTTTTGAGGTCAGATAAATATAATATGTGTTGTTGGTACTCATAAAAGGAGGTGTTTGATTAATGAGTCCTAAAATGGGTAGACCAAAAGCTGAAAATCCCAAAGATGTAGACTTGAAAGTAAGAGTCGATAGACACACAAGCGAATTACTCTGCCAGTATGCCCAAAAGCATAATCTAACAAAGGCAGGTGCTATAAGACAAGGAATAATGCTTTTGCTACAACAAAAATAGTGGTTCATCGCCCCCGCCAAGAGATGATGAACCACCTGCACCAAAACCGAAAGGTCTTGTTAAATCTATTATAGCAGACCTTTTGGTGTAATGAAAGAGGGAAAATTGCATAATGGATAATAATTTGAAAATTTTCGAGAATGTTGAATTTGGTAGCATAAGAGTAGTTAGTGATGGTAATGAGCCTTGGTTTGTAGGAAAAGATGTTGCGATTCTTCTAGGCTATAGAGATACTGTTAATGCGCTGAAAAATCATGTTGATGTTGATGATTCAAAGGGGTGGCAAATCACCACCCCATCAAGAGGCAAGCAAACTGTAAAAGTAATCAACGAATCAGGGCTGTACTCTCTAATCCTCTCCTCCAAACTCCCTCGTGCTAAAGAGTTCAAGCATTGGGTAACTTCCGAGGTGTTGCCATCTATCCGCAAGACTGGGAGCTATACTGTAAAAGAATCCGAGACACAGAAGCAAAGAGCTACTACCATGCTGATGAACGCTCGTACTCGCCAAGCTGGCTTGTGGTTGAAGATAGCACAGAATACCGGTGTAACTGAGTATAAGGAAATCTGCAATGCCTATGCTGCTAACACCTTGGCTGACAAGGAAGTATTTGCTTTGCCGCAGGTTGAGCAGAAAACCTATACTGCTACCGAAGTTGGTGAACAGCTGGGAATCTCTGCCCATAGGGTTGGAACCATCGCCAAGCAGAATAACCTGAAAACTGAACAGTATGGCAAGTGGTTCTATGATAAGTCCAAATACTCCGCAAAGCAGGTTGAAACTTTCCGCTATAACGAAGCTGGTGTTGAAGCTATCCGCACCGCATTAAGCAATAGCAGTAACAGTGGCAAAATTGTAGGCTATGAAGACTATATCGATAACAACGGCGAGATAAAGAAAGTCGCATTAGTTCAGAAATAAAATAAGAGGGACATCTACCAATAAGGCAGGTGTCCCTCTTTCTATTAGAATAAACCTAAAGTTTTGGAATAAAGTTTTGCATTTTGTACAATCGCCTTGGTAACTTCACTGCGTACAACTTCCTTGCCATAGGAATCAAATACACGCTTTCCGTCGACATAGTTGTTTACATGAAGCTGTGGAGATACGGAAGCCCCAAAGGAAGTAGCAAAGTTGTTGGTTGCTTTCGCACCAGTAGAGCCTACATAGCCACCTGTGGCAAATTTAGGCACACTCACCCTCAATCGCTCATAAGAGCCACTGTTAATCCTGTCTAGCATGGTGCGACCATACTGTCTTACGGCAGAAGCCTTTACCACATATTCGCCATTAGACAACATTGCAGGTATACTGTCTGATGTGGCTGTACCAGCCCCAGAAATGTAACCGCCTGTTGCAAATCCACTTGAAGCTGAAAACGATAATGCGGTAACAGCCTGATGGATTAACTGCAACTGCAAGTAAATCATAGAGAGCAGTCTTTCCTTAGTATCACCACTAATAAGGTTTTTCAAGGAGAATAGACTACCTGCAAGCTGTCCCAGCGAACTTCCAAAGATATTCGTAATGAAGTTGGAAGTTGACGGAGCACCTGCCTGTGTAGCTGTTCCTCCACCAGTCTGCTGTACTGCCCCACCACTTGCCGTTGCGGAATTTGCTGTAGAAGCAGCACTGCTAGCAGTACCAGCAGTGGTTGTGGCTGCTCCCTCTGTCCCTCGTGCGGGAGCATTATTCATAGCTGTGGTAAGGTTCTCTGTAGCACTGGTATTGGCTTCCAATGCCGTTGTAGACTGTTCAGTTGCCATACTTGCCTGTTCGGTAGCAGCAGTGGTAGTTTCCAGTGCAGTAGCCAATGTGGCTGTTTCCGCGCCACTGGTATAATCCGTTTCCTTATTACTAAAGCCCTCTTCTGGGAACCATGCATCCATCAGACCACTTACAACCTTTTTAGCAAAGAACTGATTCATGGTCTTTAGAAAGCTGACAGCGAGATTTCTAAGCGCATCGCCTAAGCTCTCTGCCTGTTGTATGCCATCAGTAAGGAACTCTACAAGTCCATCTTCCAGTGCCTGTTTGGCAGTCTGCCTTGTTTCTTCAAGCAGAGTCTTGACATGACCAAGTGCAGAAGCAAGCTCATAAGCACGCTGATTAGCAACCTGCAACTGTGAAAGCTCGTTTATTTTTCCCTGAATATGAGCCTTTTCCTGTTCCAAGGCATACTTGGCCTTATCGTCAGTGGCCTTTTCAAGCTCAGCGATAACATCATTGAGCTTTTCCTGCCATTCCTTTAGCTCTATAGCGGTCTGCTTAATCTGTTCAGCGTAAGCATCGGCCTTAACACGCTGTTTGGCTTGTTCTATAGCCTGTTTTTCACGCTCTTTCTGCCCACTGGTCATCGTCCAGTCGGCATCCACCATGTTGCTCTCAAAGGAGAATCTTTCATCTATCTTTGAAAGCCACGAGCTAATCATATTGGTTAGTGACTTCTTGGTGTTTTCAATTTCATCACGCACTTTCCAATACATTTCAAGGTTTCCTTGACTCTCGTATTCTCGCATGAGTGTTTCGAGTTTATCAAGGTATTTTTTTACCGAGGAATTATCGCCTGTGAAATGGTCATAGTATTTATCTATGCCATCTTTTAGGCTGACAGCACCATTAACGATTTTATCCCCCATCATCTCACTGCTGGCTTCAAGGTCTTTTAGGGCGTATTTTAACTGCTTTTCTGCACCCTCAAAGTAAATACCTCGCTTTTCGTTATCCCAAAGCACTTTTACCTGTGCCACTCGTTTTTCACCAATCTCATTAGGAAATTGTGTGTAAATCTCTGCTATTTGCTTTAGGTATTTTTCGTCTATGGCAGCTATTTTTTCCTCGGTTGCACTTCCATACAGCTCGGCAATTTTTATCCTATCCTGCATTAAATCTTCACGCATTTTGCGATATTTTTCTAGGTATTCATACTGGAGTTCAGATGTTGCGGTGAAATCCTGTAATGTAGGAACATTATGCAGGTTTCCTGTTTGACGGCTGTTGACTGGGGGGCCACCTATTCCACCACCACCAAAGGACAAATCCCAATGGTTGCCCTCGTTACCTGCTGCAATGCCAGCTGAATCAAGAAGTTTTGCTAGCAGTTCACGATCCCTTTCAGGTACGGAAATATCAAGTTTCCACCCTGCACCATGACTAAATTCTCCACCTGCATGACCATCTTCACTGCCACCTGTAATGACGAGCCGTTCTCCAGTTTTATCAAAGTAATCCTTGGCAACTTGGTTAAAAATGCTGTAAACAATATCTTTCATTCCGTCAAGTTTTGTTACGCCACCAACAGAATGATATTCATCTAAATAACGACTGTCAAATTTGCTTCCCCTTAGCATATTATCGCCTGTGGCATAAAAGCCATAAGTAGGAGAAGCTGATGGCTTAGGAAGATACCTTGTATCTGGAATATATGACATTGAGTCATAATATTCGTGAAAATTCTTTACATACGCTTGTGTTTCAGGATATGGCGGAACACCCCCATATTGCTGTACTGCACCTAGTCCTGCATTGTACGCCGCAATGGCACGGTCAAGTATATCTGGAAGCCCATTGAAAGCCCCCCGCATTTTAGCAAGGTATGCTGCACCGCCATTTATATTTTCTCGCCAATCATAAGGATTAACCCCAACTTCGGCTGCGGTTTCGGGCATTAATTGTGTTAATCCTATAGCTCCTGCTGGGCTTATAGCATTTCGCTTGCCACCACTTTCTTGTTGAATAAGGGCAACCAATTCTCTTGCATCTATCCCCTTTCGTATAGATGCATCCATAACCTGCTTTATAGTTTCACCTGGATTATCCCAGCCATGTTCTTCGGCAAATTTAACCAATTCTGGCTCTATTGCAGATAGAGTTTTTGCCCTAACTACATCGGATTCAGATTGCTGTGGGTTATTCCTGGCAAAATCTTGTCGGACTATCTCTTTTAGGTCTTTCAACCCTGTGATACTCTCTGCGGCCAGCTCTAAAGCACGTGTCTGTTTAGCCATCTCAGCGTTTATCTGTTCCAGCTTAGTGTCACGTTCTTCCAACTTATCCTCTGGCCACTCAATGCTGAGTATGGCATCCTTTTTCTGCTGTAATGCATTAAGATTTGCCTCTGCAACTACCTTGTCATTATTTGCTTTTTCGGCATAATAGGCATCTACAGACATCTTGCTTTGCTTGTTAAGAAGCTCTACCTTTTCCATATGTTCTTTTTGCTGTTGGAGCTGGTCTTTCAAAGCATTGTCGATACGCTTCAATATTTGGTTTAAGGACTTTTGTAAAGCCTGTAATCGCTGCTTCTCTGCCTTATCGTCCGTTTTGTTGGTTTGTCGAGCACGAGCGTCCCTTAAAGCCTGTGGGTCTGTATGCTTGTCCTGCCCATAGTTTTCTTTTCTTCGTTTGTCCAGTTCTTCAAGCTGTTGCTTATAAGAATCGTCTGCTCCTGAACCTAGTATGCCGTCAACTTTGCTACTTAGACTCGCAAAAAGTCCATCAAGTGCACCGCTATATACAGCAATGCCACCAGCGATTGTCGCAGCTATACCGACAAGTCCTGATTTCAGTATGGTTTGCACTGCCAATGTTGCTAGTTCTAGTTTTAGCTGGCTTTGTTTTAAGAGATTGATAGCTTTTTGAAGAGTTCTGATTGTTACGAGGACACTTCTTACTAACCCTGTAACAAGAAGAATACTCTTAACTACTGCTCTATAAAAGACATAGGCTTCGACAATATCATGCACTAAGTCTAGTATATCCTGATTCTTACCAGCTATTTTACCTGTGTAATCAAACACGCTCACAATGCCATCAAGAATATCAGTAATAACAGATAATCCATCAGTAAGTCCGTCTACAGCAGAAGAAATAACGGGAGTCCAATCCACCAAGGCATCACTTATATCCAGCACAAGGTCACGAAAATCCGCAGCCAAGGAGCATATATTGTCCCATGAATCTAGGGCTTCTTCTGACGGATACCACTTGCCTGTATCTTCATCGAAACCACCCCATATATCCATTACTTCCAACAGGTCAAGTTTCAATTCCTTGATAGTGTCGGTTATTTCTGGATTAATGGTGAATGTTCCTGCCTTAGTATCTATGTCCGCAAAAAGTGAGGATATTCCGTCCAAGGCTGATTTAATCTCCACCTCAAAGGTAGAGGTAAATTCCGCACTAGCTCTAACAAAAGCCTGTTTGAGAAGTTCCATCTTACCTGTGATGGTTTCGGTATACATACCGGCTCCCTCGGAAAAGCCCTCCATTTTCTCCATCAAGGATTTAAAGAGTCCATCAGCGGAGCTTTTCATTGCCTTAATGTCGGAATCACGCAGTCCTAATGCTGTAGCAATGGTACTAGAAGCTGGCTGAATACCACCTTGCACAAGGTCACGCAATTCCTGTATGAACTGTGTTGGTGGCAACATCATAGCCTTGGCAGCATTAACACCTGTGGTGGTGAACTTTATAAGCTCATCAGTGGTCATACCTGCACCCAGTCCAGGGCCAGCCAAACCTTGGAATGTGGTAAGCAAATCTTTAGGAGTTGCTGCGGTAACTGCTGCTACCTGCTGGAGCTTGTCAACAACCTCATTAGCAATACCTAACCCTTGCTCAAAGGTGGTTTTTGTACCATTTATCTGTGTCATAGAGGCATAGATACTGGCAATACCAATACGAGCGTTTTCAATCTGTTTTTGATATTCAAGGCCACTGCCAATGATGGCATCAAACGAACCCTGAATAGCGTTCATAACACCTTTTATGCCATAGAAAGCAGCACTAACTAATGCAAGCTGATGAATAAGGTTGTTTACTCCCGATGCTCTCACGCTCACAGTATGTGCCTTATCAACATACTGTATCACTCGCTCTAGCTTGCTTAACTGCGTTTGTGCCTGTCCAGTGTTAGCCTTTACCTTTATATTAGGTGTATTAGCCCTTAATGCTTTTATCTGCTCGCTGACAGCAGTAATCTTTTGTCTTGCTTCGGCTGTATCTACTTTCAGCTGGGCGGATTTCTTTTGATTAGTGGCACGCACAAGATCATTACTAGCCTTTTCCTCTGCCTTGACTGCACTCTCAACAGCTTTCTGCGCTGCTTTCATTCTAGCCTCGGCATTAGATACAGCCTGTTTAGCCCCTTGCAGTTCTTCTTTACTAGCCGTTCCCTGCACACTGCCAGTGTTGGCCACATTGGTTTGTGCTTTTGCTAGGGCTTCTTGTGCAGACTTTCGACGCTCCTGTGCTTTCTGGAGCTTTTCCTCTGCAATCTGTCTGCGTTTTACTGCTGATTCCGAGCCTAATAATGCATTTTGATACTCCTGCTCTGCCTTGGTAAGAGCTTCTCTTTGTGCCGTTGTGTCGTTCTGTGGAGTCGCATTGTAATAATCAGAACGTGCTGCTTTACGAGCCTCTCTCTTTATTTCTAAATCAGCGAGAGCTTCGCTTTCGTTTCTGCGTGCTACTTTCACAGCCTGTTGGGCAAGATTTTTCTTGTACTGTTCGGAATCTGCTTTACGACTAGCAATATTGCCAGCTTTTTCAAGTTCCTTTTCAGCTTGAAGCCTCTGTTTTTGTGCCTGTGCTAATCTGCGTTCAGCCTTTTCCCTGCGATTAAGTGCTGCTTCTACTGCATTTTGAGCTTTTTCGTAGGCAATTTCGGCACTAGCAGCTTTCTCTGGGGTGGTTGCTGTATCAAGGTCGTTTTTTCTTGCTTTCAACCGCTGTTTTGCTGATTTTTCGTCCAATTTTGCATTTTTCAAACCCAAGCTGGCTAGGCTTTCTTGGGTTTGAGCATTGGCAACATTAGATTTTGCCTGTTCTTCTGCTTTTTTTACAGCTTTTAGTGCTTTTGTTCTACGTTCACTGGCATTAGCAAGGTTTCGCTCAGCTTCCTCCCTAGCCATAGTAGCATTTTTAGCCTTTTGTTGGGCTTTTGTATACTCTTTTTCAGATTGAATTTTGGCACTATCATCTTTGGTCGGAGTATTAGTCATTGCTTTATCAAGGTTTTCCTTAGCCTTGACAAGCTCCATTTGCTTTTTTCTAGCTCTCTCCTCGGCCTGGGATTCAGCTAGCTTTGCTTTCATCACAGCATTGATAGCCATCTGCTCTTTATAGGCTTCGGTTTGATTCTTTTTGCGTGCAGCAGCTTCATTTTCCAATGCCCTTGCTGAATTTGCTTTTTGCTGAGTGCTTTCCAGCCTTTTCTTGGCTTCCGCTAGCTCTTTCTCGGCCTGAACCAACAAATCCTTTTGCTCTTTGACATTCTGCTTGGCATTGATAAGCACATCACTAGCTTTTTTAGCACTGGCTTCTGCCTGTTTCAGTGCCTTATCAGCCACGGCTGTAGAATTATTGGCGGTATTTACCCGTAAGTCAGCTAATTCCTTTTTAAGCCCTGCTAATTTCTTTTGTAAATCTGATGTATCGCCTGTGATGGCAACACTAATATCAGTATCTTGACTCATTCGTGTGTCACGCCCTCTCTAAGAAGTGCAAGCGAACTCTGCAATTGCTTATACCCCCCAAAAGCACCGCCAATACCTGCAACAATTCCGTCAATAAAATCTGCTTGTTCACGCATTTCATCAGAAACCACCTTTTCGTAGAAAAGACGGACTTCTGAAACGCTATAATCATAGAGTATTTGTTCTTTAGTATGTCCGTGCGAGATTAGCTTTTGTATAACCTCGTAAGGACTTACTTCTCTTTCTTCTTTGGTGCTGGAAACATTTTTGCTATCTTTCCCAGCTTCTGGGAGAAAAAACTTTTGTTTACCTTGAACACAGCCATACCGACTGTAATAACCTCGTCAATGTCAAGTTCCTTAACATATGGAGTATCTTTGCCAATAGAACCTGCAATAAGCTCTGCCAGTGCATTGGAGAACTCCTCTCCATCGTCAACGCTGGCTATAAAGTCTAGGATAGCGTAAACCTGCTGAATTTCACTCATGTTGGTAAAGCTGGTCAAGGTGCTTACCTTTTCGGCATTGTCGATAACAGTCTGCATAACAATCTTGAACGGCTTGGCCATCTTAAAGGTCTGAACCCAATTGTAAGGCTTTACCTTTAAAACCTCGCCACGAACAGTTACTTCTTCACCTGCAAGCAATACTTCTACTTCTTTTTCATTTGACATAAAAAATCCCCCTTAATTTGCCCAATATAAATTTCACTGCTATAATGTATTTACATCATATTTCATCATTTTTTTGCTCCTTTGATAGAGGTCAAAAGCCACAAAAAGCACTGCTAAAACACACGATTGTGTAATAGCAGTGCTTTTTGTTTTATCCTAAACTATCTGCCAGGGGGCAAGCAGTTAGTTAGCCTTAACCTTTGCCATAGTGTACAGTGGCTCTGTTGGGTGATTTGCTCTGTCGGAGAGCAGGGTGCACTCCAACTGGAAAGAAGCAAAGTCCGTACCAATAAGGCCGACATCACCATTAGGCTTAATAGCTGCCTTCCAAATTTCCATATTGTAGCATGGGCCAATGTTAGGGTCACCGATGAACAGCAAACCACGCTCAATCTTACCAATAGTACCACCCATAATCTTAGGTGCTTTCATAGCAGGAACATTGAAAGCCACCAAAACCTCGGTATCATCGTCGATTTTTGCAGTGGCAGGAATATTGATAATACCACCACGAATATCAACTTCGTTTACGACATAATCAACACCCTCTACCAGCTTACCGCCAGCAGCCTTAACATCAATACTGTAGATTTCACCAACAACAAAGCTATCAGTAGAGCCAAGAGTCAATGCTACAGTAACACCATCGTCCAAAGTCTGTGCAGTACCGGTTGCTGTAAGTTTCTGCGCTGCAGCAAAAGCAATTGCAGAGCTACTGCCCTTGCCCCACGCAAACTCACAGTCTGTAACAGTACCTGCAACGGTATTAGCCTTATCAATGCGAATGTAGTAGGTAGTGTCCTTGATACCGGTATATGTACCACCACTGGTCACAGTACCAGTAGAACCATTCGCAGAAGTCATCTGAGCTGCTTCCACCTTTGCCTGTTTAGCAGAAACCCGATTAATAACAATGTCAGAAACATTCATGTATGGATTTCCGTCATCATCCATGAGGCGGATATTCATATTAGGAGAGATTTTGTACTGCTTGGTCTTATTACCAGCAACCTGCTCCACAACGCCATCCTTGCCGTACAGACCGATTGCAAGATTGACAGGGTCAAACTCATAAAGTTCCAAAGTGAGCTTCTGGGTGGTTTCCGTATTAATAGAGGCCATAACCTCGCGAGCCTGATCCATAGAGGATTTGTGCTCAATAGAAGTAATATCGGTGCTCAGGGTAGCAGAACCAACATCACCAATCATGGTAAGGTCGTCACGCTGTGGAATACCATCAACCCATGGATAGGTATACCACTTACCAGCACCAACATACAAGTCGTTAGAATTAGAACCTGACTTATTTGCCATTATATGCTTTCCTCCATTCAATAGATAATACTATTCGTGAAATCGACACAGGTCTATAAATATCTCCATCTGATACTATTTCCTCAATAGTAACATTTGGAGCTATTCCTGTGTCCTCTCTAGCCACAGGTGGCCACTTAGGCAGACAATCAAAGATTTTGCTTTGCAGTTCGTCCTGCATAACATATGCCTGTTCTGGCTCGTCATCGTCTGCTTCCACACACACATCTACCCATAGGCTGACTTCGCCTACAGTCGGTAAAGAATTGGAAACATTAGACTCTGACTCCCATGTGACTTCTATGCAGGGATAATCCCTGCCTTTTCCTTTAGTGCCAACATAAACATCGACACCATCAAACAGCGGTATGGGACTGCCCATGCCGTCTTTTTCATCACTAAGTTGATTGTTTAGATAATTGGCTAGGCTTTTAGCCAAGGGATACCAATATGATAATCTGCCCATGATTTACCCCCTTAGAATAGGCACAGCAAAGGGTGCAGTCATCTTAATGCTTGACTGACCGTTGCTAAAGGTGTCTGCACTCAACTGTGCTTCAATTTGTTTTAACTCCTCGGCAAATACCCTGCGTTTTAATTCATAGGCATCTGCACCATCCTGGCTTCCATCAGAAGCCATTCGGGAGTTTTCTAAGGCGGTCATCATAAGGGCATAAACCATTGCAAGCCGTGCAATTTTGAACGGCACAGGGTCTGCGATTTCTTCCTTTTGAACACCAAAGTTTAAAGCCATATCTTCAATGTATAGGGATGACTTGATAAGTATACGGTCAGTGATTTTCTTAGCAAGCAGTGCATCAACCACATCATCAGGATTAAAATAAATTCGCTTTCCCTCAATTTCAATCATAAAATTCACCGTCCTCTCCGACTTGCAATACGTTTTGCACGTGCTAACTGTCTGCTTCTCGTACTTCGGCTTCCTCGTACAAGCATATTTAGATGTCTGCGGAAAATATCGTCAACATTAGGCTGGACAGCTTCTGCTGCTTCTCGCAGGAATGGGTCTGCTTCCTGCCCAGGGTGATGTACGGAGTCAAATAGAACCCACCTACCTATTCGTTCCCAAAAGAAATGCAAAGCCCTTGCCTTTCGGGGAAAGATAAAATGTGGTTTAGCACCCTCATGGACGATATTAGAATAACGAGCAATACGCCTGTCCAGCCGAACAGTAGCTTTTCCTGTATCGCTATTCATTCTTACCGAACTGATTACAGATTTTTCAAGTTTACCACTTCTTGATTTAAAGCGGTGGTGCTTTTTTGCATAGTCACGCACCATATCAGCTGACTCTTGCAAGGCAAGGCGCATTGCAGCATTACTCCTAGGCCACAAGTTAGCTAATCGTTCCTCTAGTGCCTCTGAACTGATTCTAACCTTAATACTCCTTGCCATGCATTAATCACTCCTTTGTGGTGCTAGTGTCAGCCTTTGCAGCCTTGGTAGCAGTTTTCTTCTTCTGAGTAAAGCCCTTTGCTTTGTAATCAGCAACATCTGCCTCATTTACGAGGTATGCTTCGCTGTCAGGGCTGTACATGGTAACAGTTTTCAAAACCATCTGTCATGCCCCCTCTTAGCCCAGCAATACGCAAGCCAGCTCAGGGGTAAGAGTCTTGAAACCGAACAAGCCATCAATGGAGATAATATCCTGCTTCTTGTCGATGTTGTAGCCGTAAGTTACACGCAGTCCCAAGCCGTTGTAGCTGGTAGTTGCACTGTTATTAGAACCCATAGGCTTATCCAGTGGTACAGAAACCAGGGAGAAAGCGTTCTTATGGAAAGCAATATTGGCAGCATGGTTGCCGATAACAGTTACTGCTGCATCCTGCTTAATACCATCAGCAACAGCAGGGTAAATCTTCAATACGGCATTATTGCCAGCCGCAGTGGCATCCTCGGTAACAACAAAAGTCTGGGTAGTGCCCGCAATCTTCAGCAAAGTACCTTTCTTTACAGTACCGGTAAGAGTGGTGTCGGTAATAGTCATGGTTTCCGCACCCTTATCTACAGCCTGTGCAACCTTTGGCGCAGCACCAACAAAATTGTCATTTGCTACAGACACAATATTCTGATCCATGTAGCAATCAAAGCCGAACTTTTTACCGAGAATAGCATTAACAAGTGCATCGGAAGTACCAGAAGCATCAACACGATTGAAAGTGTCAAGCTCCAACAGCTTGGCATCTGCTGCGGTGTCAAAAACCAGATTACGACCAGCCATAGGAACCTTATTATCATTCATAATCTTACGAACAGAAGTAATACTTGCCACGGAATCAGGGGCAGTACCAGCAGTACCAGTAAAGTAAGGAACATCAAGTGCCAGCTGTGCCAGTCGGGAATCAATATCCTGTGCAAATGCGGACATAGCAGGAATAACATAACGCTCGGAGAATCGCTCAATAGACAAAGTCAAATCCTTGGAATCAATAGGGAAAGAAACATCAAGCAGCTTGTCCATCTTTACAGATACACCGCTCTCATTAATGTTCTGCAGGTTGATTTCGTCCTTGAACTCATCAACACGGAAAGTCACAGGCTTGCGAACAGTGATGGTATCGCCTACCTTAGCCTTGAACTCGGTAGAGTAGCTTCTGTTCACCAGGTTACCCATTACAAGGTTATTTTCCAACTGCATGAGTGCTTCCTGCGCAATAATCGCAGGAGTTAAAAAAGAATTAGCCATGAAATAATCATTCCTTTCGTTTTACAATATAATCAGCCGAAATCGGCATATTAACGTATTTTGCCCTCTTTGCGGAGCTTGCGGTACTCCTCTGGGGACATCTTCTCAAAATCAATCTTATCAACGGTCTGACCGCCATAGGAACCACCAGCACCAGGAATCTGATGATTTACTCTGTACTCTGGGTACTTTTCAAGGAAAGACTTAACTCCCTCGTCAACAGTAACCTCGGAGCCATCATCAGCCATAAAGGACAGGGTATCATCATCATTTACCTTTACTCTGTCACGGAGAAGTCCAGAAGTGATAGCTGGATTTACTGCCTTGTTGGCCTCCAATGCATTGCGAATGTGCATATCCCTAATCATGGACTGCCGTTTGGCTTTTTCAGCCTTTGCCAGTGCAGAAGTTTCCTTGCCCTTATCCTCAGAGGCTTTGAGAGCACGTGTAAGCTCGTTAATCTTACTCTGTAGGGTAATCTTATCAGCATTAGCTTCCTTGCCCTTGTTAGCCTTGATAGCTTCAAGTGCTGCATCAAGGTCGGTGACATCAGTGCTCAGGCCGATAAAGTCAGCCAGCTTGTTGTAATTTTCGCCAATAGTGGTGCTATTGGTTTTCAGCTCACCGATTTCCTTGGTAAGCTCCTCCAGCTTGTGAGCATTATCATTGGAATCCTTTAGAATGGCATTAAGACCGCTTACGAACTCTTTGCCATCTTCCAATGTGCCAAGTGCTGCAATAATCTCTTCTTTTGTCTTTGGCATACTATTTCCTCCTAATTAAAATCTTCAAATTCAAATCTTGTCTTTGGCTTGCTGAAACCATTCCAACCTCGCAGATACTTCTGCCAATCACCGCCTAATGAAACATCAACAGCCCCAGCAATACCAAACAGGTCTTGCAGGTGGCGTTCAGACAGTCCGCTGAAATATTTCCTAGCCATATTTATGTCAACCCTGTGTTTTCCTTTTATAGAAACTCTGTAAACAGGGTTAATAGTACACATACAGTGTGGATGCCTTGGGATGGACGGCATAAGATTTTTGGGATAAATACCCCTGCCGTAACCAATGTTGATATTGGCACACACATCGCACTGGTCAAATATGTTGTGTCTTGGTGATAAGCTCCATTGGTAGGCTACTACATCAGGATTGCTTTGGTGTTGGGCAATAAAGGATTCAAAGTACAGCTTGCTTGCTTCTGTACGAGCTATTCTCTCTGCCCTGTATGCTGCTTTGCCCTTAAAGGCAATTTGCAATGTGTTAGGCAGTGCATATTCCCATACCTGGCTTGCGGTATATTTTAGATTCTTCATTGCCAGCGTTCGTGCTCTGACACTATCTCCGTTAAGTGCTCTAACCAGTCTTTCGGTTTGCTGGTACAAATCCTTGGAAACATTTCTATCGCCATGGGTAGCTAATCCCGCTACAGTACGCAGCACCCTGCACTGGTCTTTCACCTTGCGAATGTCCACATCGGTCTGTAATACCAGCTTCTCAATATTCTTGATTTTCATATCAATTTGATTGAGATTACCTACCGTAGCCATAGTAGAACGCCTTATTTCATAAATGGTATCGTTGGACAGACGTCTGATACGCTTTTTTAAGCTAACGCCATCATCTGTCCACGACTCATTCATAGCCCTGCTAACGATTCGCTGCATTTTGCCTTTGGACAATGTTTTGCCATTTACAGCCTCAACAACTGTTGTCAAAACATCTTCTATCAGCTCTTTCAATCTGTCATTAACAAAACCTTTTCGAGAAGTAACAATTTCTACCGCCTGTGGAATATCATACCCCTGCTTCATGGTGTTAAAAACATCATCAATAGAGTTCTGCATATAGTTTTTGTATTGCTCTGTAAAATCATTAACGGCACTGCGAATCTTAGCTCTATACCAATCTTCTTTCGCCAGTTTTTGCTTCTTTACTGTCATTTCAACCTATCTTTCTTTGCCTGTAATTTGAGTTGCTCCTGCCCCTCCAAATACTTTGCTATTTTATCTCGCACAGAATAGCCCTTATCGGCAGTTTTGGGGGTAGCTGGGTTGTAAGTACCCTCCCTTGCTAATCCCTCAATCTGTGCGTAAAGTTCATCGTCAGAAGAAGTGCGTATCTGCTCGACAACCTTGTCATACTCCTTATCTGGAATGTTAGACAAAAATGCCTCTGTAGCCTTAATCTTGACCTGCTTATCAAATTCAGAACCAACATTAAGGGAAAGAGCTGCTGCAACCTTATCAAGTTCTCCCGACACATCTACAATGCCAAAATCTCTAGGATAAATAACTTTGTACTCCAAGTCTGTGTCCTCCCCCATATAGGCAAGGAAGCACTTAACAATCTCTCGCTCGGCAATTTCACAGTTCTCCGCCATATCTGCCAAAGCCTGATTGGTCTGCTCAAAGTCCCACTGTCTTGCCACACCTGATGTTCTCTGTTGAACGGAAGCCACGCCTGTGAGGTTCGCCTGTCGGTATATATCCTCTACAAGACGGTTTATTTCAGCTTGCAATAGATTTGCCTGGTCAGCTGATGGTGAGATAAAGAATGGGGCTTTGCTCGAATTGCCATCGTACACAAGCATATTATCACTACCAAGCCTGATACCCTGTTTCAAGGTATCAATGCTGACTTCATCTGTAATTGGAAAACACAGAATAGAAAATGCTTGATTTCGCAAAAGCTCTCTAAGCTCGGAACAGATATTGTAAATAGCAAGGTTGGTTCTTGCTATAGACATCATTGGAGACAACGGCATAAAATCGCCTGTGTCGGCATCAGTACCATAAAGAGTAACCATAGGGATAAAGCCCAGCTGGTTGGCAGATTCCTCTACTTTCCCATCATGATAGGTGACTTTCCATTTGTCACGCCACCATTCCCATACGTTTTCATCTGTATTGAGGTTTGCCCCACCCATAATCTTGGTACAGGTTTCATGTGTTCTGTACTTGATATATAATAGCTTGCCATGCTCGTCACTCTTATACTCCATAACCTGCTCTGGTTTTACGAAATATAAGTAAGGATATTTCCTTTCATCAAGTGCCGACAAGGCATTAGATGACACCTCACGGCTGTTATCTACCATGATAAAGACAGAGCCGTAAAGTCTAGCATATCTAGCAGCGTTCTTCATAAAACGATTCATGGTAGAACCCAGCCTGTCCACATCATGCATGAATGGTGGCAAGAACTGTGCTTTGCCCTTTGACCAATCCCTAGCAATCATTTTGCGAAAAATAGGATTAGTTAAGGAGTCAACCACAGGCTTTACAAAATTGCTGTAGTAGCTAAGTTCCTGTCGATAAGCAATCTTGGCATCGTCCTCACGTGGATGCCTCAAAAGGTAGGTACCATCAAGAAAGCCACCACCGCCTGTATAGGCATCGTCCAGAAAGGTATAACCTCTCATAGAATATTGTATTGGCACTAAATATCACCACCTTTAGAACAATGTATGTTTAGCAGAATGAATATCAATAGGCTCACGCATCAAGGATTCCGTGGCATAGCGTAGGGAATCTATCGCATGCTGGTTCTTATCAGGGTAACTGCTGATGAACTGACCATTTTTGTTCTTATCGTATTCATAGCTTACTAATTCTCTATAGGTGTTAGGACACCTATTCTTGTCGACCACTATCTTTTGTAGATTCTGTAGCCAGCGGATTCCGTGGTCAATGGAATCTGGGCCTTTTCGTGCTGCCACAACACGCAGTCCCAAATCACGCATTTCTGCAATGGTTCGTGGCTCTGCGCTATCCGCTACTACTCGTCTGTTTTCACAGATTTTCTTCATAGCCTCAACAGCTCGTTTGTTTTTCATTCCTACCTCATATATTTCAGCAAAAATATAGAGGATTTCACGCTTCTTGTCATAGTAAGAAGCAGTAAAAGCAAGAGGATCAATGGCAAAACCGAAATCCAACCCATACAAAAGTTTGTCGAATGTACGAATCTGTTCATCTGTGATTTCCTCGCCTACTACATTTTCAAATACTGCACCACCTGTGCCTGTAACCTCTCCCAAGTATTCATGTCGGTACAGCATTTCATTTCTCTGCTTTAGGCGTTCTGCTGCATTGAAGAACTCCTCGCCGAGCCACGATTTAGGGACATTTAAATAGGTGGTGCTGTGGACTAATTTATCGGGTTCTTCGATTAATCTTTCCGTATTTACCCAATTATCCATTGTTTTAGGAGGATTGTAGGTCAAAAACTCCCAAAATTTATCGCCACCACGCAGTAACGACTGGTTAAGACTTCGTATTTCCTCTGCACTGCTGAAAGAATTCAGCTCCTCCATCCACACTATTCCAACGTATCCAAAGGGCAGTTTTAGAGATTTTATCTTCTGTGGGTCATCAACACCCAAAAAAAGTATCTTCTGGCCTGTCTTTTTAAATGTTATCTCTGGCGGTGCAGTCAAATATCTAAATTTGTCAGTAAGTCCCAGCTTGTCTATAGCCCATTGCATTTGTCCATATACCGAACCTTTTAGTGTGTTGGCATATTTTCTAAGCACAACAGCATGGCAATCTGGATTACGGAGCAATATCTGCGGTATCTCCAAACTTACAAACGAAGATTTTGTACTTCCTCTACCGCCTGGTAGCCAAAAATAGGTGTAATCATGCCTTTTTATAGCATTATGCACACCCCAAAAATGTTTTGCTATCAGCTTAGATAGCTTTGGTCGTGCCATATTATCCCCCTCTCTACTTCAAGAGTGGAATATCATCGACTATATCCTCATTTTCAAGCGGTATATCATCGACAATCTCAACAGTATCACCATTGTTAGCATTGGTAAGGTTGTCAATCTCCGCCTGTAACTTCTGATTACGGAGTCTGCCCTCAATGACCTCGCCTCGTGAAATGCGCTCTGTCTTAACTCCCAAGTCAAGCAGTTTTATCACATCGTTTATGGTAAGCATTTCGTCAGGGGTGTTAAGGAGCTTCTTCATAGCCTTTACTATAAGGCTGTTGCCTACCTTGGCATGAGTAGCGTACATCTTGTCCAATTCTTCCTCATACCTAGTCCTGCGGCTCTTTTCAAGAAAAAGGTCGTATGCCCTAACTCTGTCATACCAATCGTATTTATTGGCATATACGCTCAAAGTGCTAGGTTTTACTCCAGCCTGTTCGGCAGTCTTTCTCAACGAACGCCTTTCGCCCGTCAGGCTCGAACTATCCCTGTATATACAGAAATACTTATATGCGGAATCTGTTTCTTTTAAATCGAATCTTCTATCCCACTCTTGGCAATCATCTAGGAATTTATCCATGAAATCATCAGGCTTCTTCCTTTTCTTGCCAGCCATCATTCCACCCCCTTTCCTATTTTGACCAATCAGAGGACTTGAACCTCTATCTTTCATCACTGAACGTTCTTCATTGAACTATTTCGGTATATTAAAAAGGGACTGCCATATGCACAGCAGTCCCTAAAGGGAAATAAAATAGGAGAAATATTATGATGTTTTATGTAACAAGGAGTCCAAAACTATTGAGCTATAGCTTGCATGGACTGCTTTGCTATAAATTATTTGTTTGCACAGAAAACCCCAGCGGTATTACGCTTGAATCAGAGGCTCGCTAGGGGATTGTCTTTTTAATCTATCATTACATCTGGGTGTTCCTGCTGGTACATTGCCTGTATCTCGGAATAGGAATACTCCTGACCATCTCTTTCACAGGTAATAGTTCCAGTAGGAGCAATTTCAGCGTATCGCTTTACAATGGCATCGCAATATTTTGGGTCAAGCTCTGTAGAGCGACATTTTCTACCTGTCATTTCACAGGCAATAAGTGTGCTACCACTGCCACCAAAGAAGTCAAGTACAACATCACCAGCCTCGGAGCTGTTCAAAATAGCTTTAGCAGGTATTTCCACTGGCTTCTGTGTAGGGTGAATAGGGTGCGATTCCTTAGCAAATTCCCAAACAGTACCATTAGCAGGTTCATTATAGAGGAATACGCTTTTGTTTTCATCAAGGCGAATATACCTCATTTTTTTGCCTTTGACAGTCTTGTCGGAGATAGCTATCTTGTGCCCATCTCCGTCAGTCAGCACTACACCGCCTTTTACTGTGGTGGCCATATCCTTACCGGTACGGACTGTCGCTGTCCATGCCGTTACATTGGAGCGGTCGCCAAAGAATTTTGCGTGTTGTCCAGCTTTCTCTGAATACAGGCATGGTTCGTGAATCCAATGATAATCGTTATGGGCAAGCACAAAGTTATTCTTTACCCAAATTATCTGTTGCTTAGGGATAAGTCCTACAGCCGTCATAGAATCTTCAAACTCTCTCCTGGAAGCAAAGGCATACCAAACGTAGAAAGCAGCATCCGACTTGGTGTACCGCATATAATTCTTAAATGCTGGCACTAAAAGACCCATCAAGGCATCATCTGTCTTATCGTCATTCTTTATCATGCCGAATTTATTCTCGCCACGACCGCTTCCGACAAAACTAACACCATATGGCGGGTCGGTATGTACAAGTTGTGCCATATCGCCATTCATCAGCCTATCTATATCCTCTGTGCTTGTTGCAGAGCCACACAAAAGTCTATGATCACCCAAATGCCATAAATCATTAGGCTTGGTAAATGGTGGAATCTCTTCATCGGTGCCAGATTCGGAATCCGCACCATCATCTTCAACCTCATCATCACTATTCTCAATTTCATTAAGAATATCAGCTAAATCCTCTGTGGTAAAACCTGTGAGTTCTACAGGCATTTCCCCAAAGTCAGTATCCTTAATCATATCCATGAGCTTGTCATTATCAATATCTGAAAGCTCTGCTATACGATTATCTGCCAGCAAGTCGGCATTTTCCTCTGCCGCAGTAGCATAATCCTGATACTCTACAGGCACTTCCTTTAGGCCTGCGGATATTGCTGCCTGTCTGCGACCATGCCCTTTTACTATATATCCACTTCTTTTGCTGACAGTAATAGGTGCCCGCCAGCCGTTTGATTTGATGATTGTTGCCAGTAGCCCTATCTGCTTGGCATTGTGCTGATTAGGATTTTTAGGATTAGGCTTCAAATCCTTAATCTTTAAAATCTTATCATGCCCACAGAATACTGGTACACCATCAGCTGTAACCACTCTTGGTTTAGCCTCTGTTTTATACATTTTTATTGCCCCCAACAAAAAAGACCGCTTGCCAATTAGCAAACAGTCTGCATCTATCTATATATCTTATTATCCATCATATCACATTATAGCGGATATATGTGCGTTTTGTCAACTACAAAAACCCTTGCAAATCATTTCAGACAGGCTTTGTATTGTTCGCTGAACTCTTGGATATTTTTATGGTATTCCCCCAACAGCCTACTAAAATTTAGAAAAAATGTACGATTTGGTCATTTAGAATCTTGAAGAAAACGCATTTTGTAGTTACTACTTTTAAAAAAAATACAAATAAAACTACATTTTTATTGTCTTGTTGGTCAAATCGGTGTATAATATGATACAAAATAAAAAGCACCGCCCCAGTGGTTGAAATTAGGTAGCAGTGCTTTTTCCATCGTTAGGTCCTTAACACGTAATACAACGCTTTTAAGTTCCGTCTGTAGCTTTATTATAACAAAAATGTTTCCAATATGCAAATGTTTTGTAGGCCTATGGAGAATATGGCCAGTTGTCAAAGATTTGTTGACAACTGGCCAGCATTTTGAAGCATTGAAATGTTATTGAAGTAATTCAATGTGAAATACCGAAAGGAGCAAATGTTATGAAGTTAATTAAAAAAGATGGAATCGTTTATGCAGACAGCCGTGAAGTAGCAGAGTTGATTGATAAGACTCATGCACATTTATGCCGTGATATTGATAGCTATGTCAATATCCTATATCAAAATCCAAAATTGGATTCTGATAATTTCTTTATAGAATCAAGCTATACAGCTGGCACCGGCAAAGCATATAAGTGCTACCTCTTAACCAAGAAAGGGTGTGATATGGTAGCCAACAAAATGACAGGCGATAAAGGAATTTTATTCACAGCCACATATGTGGATAAATTCTATGAGATGGAGCACCAGCTTGTTAATGAGAATGCTTTAGCTTTGCCTAACTTTAACAATCCCGCAGAAGCAGCAAGAGCCTGGGCAAATGAATACGAAGCCAAGCAGAAAGCTCTGGCAAGGGTTGAGGAAATGAAAACGAAAGTATTGTTTGCCGAAGCAGTAGAATCTTCCAAAACCTCAATTCTGGTAGGCGAGCTGGCTAAAATCATCAAGCAGAACGGAGTAGATATTGGCGAGAAGCGATTTTTTGCTTGGCTGCGGGATAATGGCTACCTCATTTCCAGGAAAAGCAGTGATTGGAATATGCCAATACAAAGAAGTATGAAGCTAGGTCTGTTCGAGATAAAAGAGCGTAACATCTTCAATCCCGATGGAAGTGTCAGAATAACTAAGACACCAAAAGTCACAGGTAAAGGTCAGACCTACTTTATTAACAAATTCCTTAACGAAACCGCCTAACTAAGATACCGAAAGGGTGATAAACATGGAAAGCAATGTAATTTAGTTAATATAGATTATACAACAGTGGACAAAAAAGTCCTCCGTGTTGATGGTGCTGGTTTTACTGATATTTCTTGCGATTATATTACTCGTCACTGTGACGAGTAATCAGGTAGATGTCTTTTACTCAAAAATGAGTAAAACATCAGGAGGTAATAGATTAGAAACTAAATTTGGGTTTTCACAGTATAGAAAGGACTTTATTATGAACGAATTAATAACTATTAAAAATGTTCGTGGGTATATTACAGAAGATGGAACGGCAATGCTTAATGCTGAAGATGTTGCAAGAGGCTGGGGATTTACACAGTTTAAAAGTGGGGTTGAATATGTTCGTTGGGATAGAGTCAATGACTATTTAAGTGAGTTTGGTTTTTCCCCACAAGTGGGGAAAGATAATTTCCTCCCTGAAAACATGGTTTATCGCTTGGGTTTTAAAGCAAGCAATGAAACAGCTCAAAAATTTCAGGCTCTACTTGCCGATGAAATACTTCCATCTATCCGCAAAACTGGTAGCTATTCAATCATGCCTAAAGATTATCCATCAGCATTGCGTGCCCTGGCAGACGAATACGAGAAGAACCAAAAATTATTAGTCGAAAACCAAGCTATGAAACCAAAGGCGGAATATTTTGATGTCTTGGTAGACCGAAATTTGCTGACTAATTTCCGAACCACAGCCAAGGAATTGCACATCAAGCAAAATCAATTCATCAGCTGGCTTCTGGACAACAAGTTTGTCTATCGTGATAAAAAAGGAAGCCTACAGCCCTACTCCAAATACACAGATTATTTCCACATCAAGGACAGTAAGTCCCAAACAGGCAAATGGGCTGGCACACAAACATTAATTACTCCGAAAGGTAAGGAAGCATTTAGATTGCTGCTGGGTACAAATTAATATTCCAACCTCTAAAGAAAGGAGTACACAACACAAAGACCACCCAAAAGATACTCTGGGTGGTCTTATGCTTAGTATTTCCGCTAAGTGCGCTGAAAGGAAATTTATGAAGTTATTGTACATCATTCGGGGAAGTTGGGCAAATTGCGGGTTATTTTTCTGTTTCATCTACTTCAAATACCTCTAGGGCATTGATTATTTTCACTAATTCACTTTCACATAACGGCTGCGAACCCCATAACTTTAGACTACATACCTTTTCCAATGGAACTGTTATGCGCGAATCAAGTTTAACAAACGATGGCTTGTTTAGTGGTGGATCGTAATTTACTATAGCCATATTTGATTTCATGGCCAGTTTCCATTCCTTGCCGTCTGTAGATGATATATTTAGCAAATCCACTGTATCGCAATCTATTTTCACAATCAGATAAGGTCTGCTATACAATGGTATTTTGCCATCTCGAAAAGGAAGTTTGCCTTTGACGATGTGACCTGCTTTCAATTCCATCAGTAAATCACCAGCTCTCCATCATCAAGGCAGACCGTATAAGAACTATCCTCTGCCTCCCCAGACAGTGCAAACTCTGCAAGCTCATGGACAATGCTGTCGGTCAGCTCAAAACCATCATAGTAAAAAGTAATGCCGTTTATTAGCTCACTCTTATTACTATCTTTATGATTTTGTCTGTATATATCAATCATACCTTTTATCACGGATATATCTTTGGGATAATCCTCCATATTAACAACTGATTTTTCTTTGTCATGATAGCTATCATTGACCATGCCTCTATGATATGGTTCATTCCAAAAACTGAACTCGTGATTGACATTGGATAATGTCACGGCACTTTCCTTGCCGAATATTCCTACAGTCAAATTCAGTACATCGTATTCCTGCTCTGTAAAATCTGGCTGAAATACATCGCTATCTCGTTTTAAACCCTTATAATCATTCCTATATCTCAGTCTGACCTTTTCTACAACACAGCCATTAGTAAAAGCTAATATTTTATCATTGAACAGGGGGCTGCCGTATTCTGCAAGGCTTATAGCATTTGCGAATGTCAACATTTTTTGAAGTTTCATGTTTCCATCGTATGTGTTTGGATTGGAATCATAGCCGTTCTTTATAAAATACTTGGCAAAATCATAAGCATCTCTCATTTTTATCCCCTCCTTTAATCACATTATCATGCATTGTTTGGCATATGTCAATCACATTTTTATGGGTTATTTGGCTGGGTTTATCACATTTTTATGGGTTGCGATTTAATTCATACCTAATTCATTGCGATAATCCGCTATTTCACTAGGTGATGGGGCAATAACCCCAAGCAAAAGACTAAACTTCTTAGCTATTTCATCATATGCAAACATTAAAGAGAAATGCTTTCTACTACTATCATACATATCGCTTAACCCATGCATTATAGTATTTCCAGCTAGTTTTTGTACATAAAGTCGTTGTTCAGCATTATGTATTGCATTAGCATGTAAATTTAATGCATCCGCTGTTGACATTCCGATAGCCATAGTGATTTTACCATAGCTTGCTATGGCAGCATCCCGCTTGTCATCACTATCAAACATTATAGCTGCGGTATCAAGCTTTCCTTTATCATTCTGCGTGAAGTAAATATCGCACGATGAATCTTTATAGTATGCAGTACAAATGTAGGTCTTGTTGTCCCTTGTATGCAGCTCTGTCAGTTTATAATCTGGAGTGTCGTGATATATAGTAGGCAATTGTTCATAGATTGCTTGTGCTCCATGCCGACTTAGCACTGATAGTTCTTCAATTTCCTGCTTAAATATTTTTTCATCGTAGCTTTCTGTAGATTCTTCCAAGCCATCAATATCATACCATAAATCATTTAAATTTATAGGTTCGCAGACTATTCCTCTAATGATAATGTCACCATTATAACGATTTCCATATCTTATTGAATACCCCTTTTGTTTATCTAAGAAACTACCTACAAATACTCCATCGCCTATACGCTGTAAATGAGAGCCAAAAGCAAATGTGTGGACGCTATTAGACTCTATTTCTAAAGTATCGCATATGCTTCTGATAAAATCCATATCTTCATAAACTGTGGGATTGCCAGTTTTTAAATACCAAACGACACCTCCTATTGAGCCATTGTTTTTTGTTTTGGCAATCATTCTATAAGTAGAAAATCCACTTTTTTGATTTTTTACGGTAACATCAATATCATTTTGACTATTTTTACTAATTTCACTTGTAATACCTCTACCATTAAGATTTATTTGTAAATGTTTGATATATTCGTCAATTCCAAAACCTATCAAGTTGTTAGTATTTTCCGCTAGCTGTATGCTGTTCAATGCAGAATCTATAGGTTCATTCCCAAGCGAAAACAGCGTTCGATTATTTTTGCTGTCATATTTTACCTGGTAAAGCAGTTCCTGCTTCAATCGTTTTGAGCGTATATTCCATGTCGTTACTCCTATACGGCGATTATTAACAGGGTTGCTTTCTATCCTATCTTCTTTTGGGAAACCGATAGTTGCGAAAATACTCTCATTTAGCATAGAGAGAATATCTTTACCAGCAGCAGAGCCACCAATATCATACCAGATAAGGTTTTGCAATGTACCATTACTATTTTTGACTGTGACGAACTTATACTTACTAGCTTCTAGGGTTAAAGTCATTTCGTTCGGATTGTCCTGAATGAAATGTGCTCTCATACCCATGCTGCTTAGGTTTATTTCTATGTGTCGTGCTAGTTCATCTAATTCAAAATTCGTTAGAGCTGTTTTCTTTGCATAACATTGGCTTGCCATCAGCATAACTAATACCACTGCTAGGGTGATTGCTTTCTTAATCATGGTTGCTACTCCCCTTTCAGTTCATTGTGCTGTGGTTTCACATAGGTGTCTATCAGGGTATCTAGCAGTCCAGTAAGTTTATCTCCTGACTGTGCTAAATAGCCTAAAATTGCTTCTCTGTCATTCTTAGTCAAGGTAAGACCGATAGTGACCGAGTTTTTTTCTCCTCTTTTTCTAGGGGATATAGAAATACTTCCTACTCCACTATTCTCATTGTTCGTCTTTCCCCTTAGCCATGCTAATAGCAGTGTTCTTATCATTTTATTGGCTGTTGTGTTGTTAGCTTTAGCAACAGCGTTCAGAATCTCACTCGTATTCTTCGTGGTATTAAAAGAATATGCTACCCAATCGTCCCCTCCTAAAAGTGTTAGATTTTTCTCACCTAGGTTCACATCATTCTTATTTGTGATTTGGCCGCTTTCTTCCCTATCCTGTAGGTTGCAACTGCCACTCATGCTATTAATAACTGTCTGCTTACATACGCTGCGTACAAAGTCTGATAATGTAAGCCCCTTTTGTTCAGCTAATGCCTTTAATATGGCTTTTTCATCTTCGCTCATCCTAATTTGTATGCTTGTTTCCTTTACTACCGCCATCTTTTGTCCTCCTATAAATACTGTACATACCTTTTATATGTATAATACCATATTATAGTGTTGTTATCAATGATTTTTTGTAGATTTTTATACAAAACGCAGTTGATTAACCTTGCACAAATGGATTTCAAATTTGGGAAAAATTTTAGAGCTAGACCATGCAATTCCCTAGCGTAGCTCCCAGGGCAGTACCGAGCAAACATCCGCTTGACCTCTGGTAAAATACAAAACGCCACATAAAAAATACACACAGGCTGCCAAAAAATATATAAAAAGTATTGACATTATATAGGTGTAGAGTTATAATATAATTGTCAAGGGGAACAGGAACAAAGTTGAAAGCCTACCCCCTAGACCGCCAACCGTGCGGGGCGTGTACCGTACAGGCGGAGTCGCAACCGCCAAACAAAAGCGAACAAATAGATGTATTAAAGTCGTCCTGAAATAGGAGGCAGGACAGGGAGTAGTCTACCCACAGGTGTAAGCCACCTGCAAGGAACGGTTGTACCTTGAAAACCGCATACAGCTCAAAGTCGTGCTACAGGTGTAGTACGCCCACCCGCTATGATGATGTAGCGGACACGCTGACAGAAACGGTATGCCATAGCTAGCTTGCTACAGCTGGCGGTGTGATATGTGGCATACTATCAGCAAAGTACACTGCCATAATGTCATGGCGGAGCGGTGTATTCCCTGCCGACCTTGTAGCCTTTACCTGCTCATTACCCGCATAGGTAAAGGGCAGACTAATGGCTATTAGTCAGAATAATAATAAGCAATACAAAGGAGTGTTTCATTATGGAGAAGTATACATATAGCGAATACTGGGATTTTGAGGCAAAGCTGGTTGAGGCCGTAAAAGCCAGCCAAGTTGCCGTTGAGATGGTAATCGAGCGGGAGTGTGATGTACATATTTGTCATACATGGTCAAACGCTATTAACTACTATCCAGCCGACCAGCTTGCTGGTGTGCTGACCTTGTCTGCTGAAAAAAGCATAATCAGCAGTAACTCTAATTACTATATCTTATGGAGAGATCACATCGAGTGTGCTGACGACCTCATGGATATGTACGGCGATAACTTTGACCAAACCATATACGATATGTGGGGCAATGGTGAGCACGCCCTCCTAAATCACCTTTATGATATTTGTTGCGGTAAGGGCTGGTATATATGCTATATCAATAACGTACCGTCCGAGTTAGATGTAAAAATTATCAATGCCCTAGTAGCCAACAAAGAGCACGACCTGCTTGAGGAATTGGCAAGGGAAAGAGCTTGGGCAATCTATTGGAATTGATGATAAATAAAACCTCTTAAATGCTCACCGCCTTGCTGGGCGGTGGGTATCATAAGCGGTTTTATTCCGTGAATGAAAATTTGTAAATCCTGGAAAGGCGGTTTTTGAAATGCGTAAACTAGAGGATTGTATAGCTACTCATAACGTTGTAAAAACGAAAAACGGCAAGACCCTCAGCATACATGCAAACTTGTATCATATTAAAAACAAGTATGTAGTTGACTATAGGTGTTTACTGAGTGATGTCGGATTTTCTTGCCAAGTTGTAAAAGATTGGACTATAGAGTTCAATAGCATGGCAGAAGTAGATGCCTACTATAACAAGGGGTATTTTACCCCAGTCATCAGTCATCTGCCTACCATGCCCCATGATTAAAAACTTCTTAAATGCCTATTACCTACAAAAATGTAATAGGTATCATAAGTGGTTTTTACCATGATTGTTAACCTTTCACAAAATCTGGAATGGTTAGCTATGAAATTTTGTAAACTTTGCACATAAACATTTGAAAGGTGGTTTTAGAATGAAAAAATTATACTATCTAGCCTTTTACCTGCTGGTAATTTGGTTGTGGGTGGACTTCTTTACCCGCCTAACGGATTAATATAACAATTTTGTTATATATTTTTCAAGGCGAAAAGTCTAAAGGCGGGATTTTTGTTATCCTTTATGAATATTGAGTGTTCGGTATTCATCTTTTACCGGTTTTAGCTGCCCAGCTATGCACTTTTTGTTATAGCTAGATAGCATTTTTAGGGTGATTTTCCCTGCTGATTGCTTTGTCAGTCGTTCCTGGCAAGGCAACATCTGAAAATTGGCCTATTTTCCACCACTGGTGGACAGTTTTAGAAAATTTTTGTCTCAAGGCGGTGTTTTGACCTGCCTTTGTCTTTTAGGAGTGGATATTATGGAATTTGATACCGAGACAATGTATGAGCTGGCGGTTGCGAAAGTCTTAAAACAGGCTAATGCTGAACAGCTTGACGAGCTTGTTACTACTATGAATTGCAACAGGACACAGGCTGTTTGTGACCTTGCTGAATACTTATCTAACCATCTTTTCAGCTATGTAGATGACAATTATACCGTCCATATCAAGCCTAACGACTGGTTTTACTCCCAATACAAAACAGTCAATATTTCCATGTTGCTTTTCATCGCAAAAAACTAAAACGCAAAAAATCAGCCGTTTTAGGCTGATTCTGGAAAGGTGGTTTTTATTATGGTATTCCGTATCATAGAAGAATTAGACAATTACTCGTCCAACACTTCCTATATTGATTGCAAGACCTTGACTAGTGCCAAACGCTTTGCAAGTCGCTTGTGTGCTGGTCGGCTTACACCCTTGTACATCTATAAAGGTGACGACATTGTAGCTTATAGGGAGTGGTTTTCTAATAAGTGGAAAAACTGCTGATATGCTGATTATGTATCTCAAAAAGGAGTGTATTATTATGAAAAACAATACTATTGCTATCCGTGGTTATATCGCTTGTCTGGGATTATGGAACGAGGGCATTGATAAAGGCCGTTGGATTGACTTCCCTATTTCCTCTGATGAGTTCAATGAGATTTTGTCTGACATTGGATGCGATGACGAACACGAGGAGTACTTTTTCCCTGATTGGGAAAGCCCAGTTAATTTTGGCGAGTACGCCTCTTATGACCATGTGAATGATGTCGCAGAACGGCTGGAAGACATTGACGAGGACGACGAGATTATTGAGGCTATTCTTTATGAGTATTCCTGCAATATTGAGGAGGGTTTGACCATCCTAGAAGACGACAACTACACCTTTTATGACAATTGCGACGACATGGGAGATGTAGCCCGTCAAGTAATTGCAGATTTTAACTGCCCCGGTTGTGACCGTTCCAAAGATATAGACCTTTTACTTCGGTACTTTGATTATGAGGCCTATGGTCGCGACCTTGAAATTGAGGGGCATTATATCCCTGCTGCTGGTGGTTACATTGAGTTGTACTGATACCACCCTAAAAGTTTTAACCTGCCTATTAGATTTGTATCTGGTGGGCAGTGTAAAGCCTTTAGGCTGAATATCAATCTTTTACATACAAGGAGTGTATTTACTATGAAAAGAATTGCAAGTTACAAGCTTCAGCTTGTCCGTGAGGGCAGTCATCTTTACGAAACTAAAACCATCACAGGTGCTGATGATGCCACCGCCATTCTGGCCAGCTGGTTTAAAGATGAACCATACGAGCATTGCACTGTTATGTGCTTGAACATCAAGGGCGGTGTTATCGCTATTCAGGATATTTCCGTGGGTAGCTCCTCAGCCTCCGTTGTTGAGCCGAGGTCGGTGTTTGCACCTGCTATCCTGCACAATGCGGCCAGCATCATCGTAGCTCATAACCACCCCAGTGGCGTGTCTACTCCATCAGAGGATGATATTAATACCACTAGACGATTGGTAGAGGCAGGAAAAATCCTGAATATTCCCGTACTAGACCACATCATCATCGGCATAGATACGGAGCTAAAGTCGTCAACTTCTATCCGTTCCTTACCTGAATATAAGCTCATTTGGAAAGGTATAATTTGACTCTATTATCATACCATATATTCTTTATGACCACAAGTGCATTTTTTGTGGTTAGCTTTTTAGGAGGTTTTTATTATGGCTAAAGTCATGACAAAAGAAGAAATTTTATTACAGGCACGTATCTCTCAGTATGAAAAGACCTTTGCCCTGGTCGATGGCGTAAAAGCTATTGCCCAGCAGTTTGATGGCAAGTGTTATAACAAGCGTTTTGACAATGCCTTAGAGTCAGTTGGCTGTTATGTTTATCACGCTAGCTATGATAAAAAAAGCATTAAAATAGAACGCGAGGACGGAGCTTGTGATGATTATGCACGCAATCTAGTTATATGTAAATTAGATGATTTTCTGGACGGCAAGCGTATCAATGCCGAAAAGCTCAATGTATTGATAGACAAACGAGCCGAATATATCAAAAAGGTAATATCAGACCTAACAGCACAAGCTGAACACGTCGAGGACACCATTGCCCTGCTGAATGAAAAAATATCAGACCTCAACACCCTAGTCAATGATATTCATATCGAAATTTCAAAAATATATAAAGATAAAATTTTACGTGTCACTTCTAGATTACCGCGATAAAAAGGAGGTTTTATTATGACAGTTCTGGATTGTGAATATAACGACGAGTTTGGTGGTATTCTTGCAAAACTTCTCATTGACGGCAACATTTTTTGGTTAGGGCAACAGCTGGACGCTACTGATAAAAAAACATATTCAAGATTGGCCCTGATTGCTGGGAACTTTTCAACGGCAAAATGGCCAGCACTGTAGAAAAGTCAATTTCTCAGGAATTTTTCGACAAGGCCATCCGCTTGGCTGCTGATGAGCTTAATATATCCATACTCTAAAGGTTTTAACCTGCTTGCCAGCTTTCGCCTGGTGGGCAGTGTAAAGTCTTTAGGACTGAATATTATCAATGTATTTCTAAGGAGTGTATGTACTATGAATGAAAACATGGAGGCACGCACTTTTGGTGTAGAGCTGGAATTTTGCGGAGTATCAAGGCCAGCGGCTATTGCCATTGTTGCAACTACAATTTCCAAAAACATTTTCGCTAAAACGGACTTTTGTGGTGGTGTCTATGACAAATATGTGTATCAGGACAGCAAAGGCCGTAATTGGTATATTGCCCGTGACTCTAGCATAAGGACATGTTCTCCAACACATGAGGGTGATGATGTTGCCACATCTCAATGCGAATTAATCACGCCGATACTGTCTGGCAGTCAAGACATCGAGATTCTACAGGAGGTCGTTCGTAATCTGAAAAGATACGGAGCTAAAGTAAACCGGTCTTGTGGCTTACATGTACACATAGGTGCTGATGACTTTACGCCAAAGCACCTGCGAGTCTTAGCCAACATCTGGCACAAGAATGAAGCAATGTTTTTCAATGCCTTTCAGGTTGATGATGAGCACCGCAACATCACATATTGTCAGCCAATGAGCGGGAGATATTCTAGGGCAATAAATGCACTGACTGGTGACTTTACCCTAGATGAATTTTTGGCCAGTTTTTATTCGTGCTTGCCTGATGAGGTACGCCATCAGCAGAGCGTGCATTATCATGACAGCCGTTATCGTGCATTGAATTTTCATTCGCTTGGAATGCACGGCACAGTGGAGTTTAGGCTTTTCAATTCCACCCTCCATGCGGGTAAAGTCAAGACCGCAATTCAGTTTGCACTTGCTATCATGGAATTAGCAAAGTCAAAAAAGCGTGCCGACCCTACTCCAGCACAAACCGACAATCAGGCATATCTCATGCACTGTTTTATTAACCAACTGAAGCTAAAGGGGAAAGAATTTGAAACATGTCGTAAATTCCTATTAGAAAATCTGTCTGGCAATGTGGCTTGGCGTACCTCCTCCCCCTCAGCCTTAGTGGCTGAATCTGCTGTATGTTAGTCTGGTTTGTCCTATAGGGCACTAGTACACAGTATTAATGCCCTATGAGATGTACCATACATCAATATTCTTTACTGTAAAAGGAGTGTACCATTATGAAAAAAGGAAAACTTACTGTATTACATTTAAAGGCTGATAGTTTTACGCCTGAAGTCATCCGAATAGAGCACGACATTAAGGCTATGCAAAATCTTGTAGGCGGTCGTTTGTTTAACCTTGTACCAGCTACCCGCTATCTGCCTGATATTCTTCTGAAAACACCACTGGCAAAATATGACATTTTTGTTGATGATGAGGCTTTGCTTATACCTAATCCACAGCCAAATATCTGCTTGAACCCTTTAAAATTGGCTACTGGAGAGCTTGACTATGCTGGGCTTTTGTTTGGTGACATCTTCCTTGCTGGTAGAGATGGCGAAAACACGACCTCTATTGATGTTGATGATGTTTGCGAGCTGAACAGGCTTCTGACTGGCCTCATGTTAAAGAATCAGGCACGCTTGGAGGTGATGTAATTGGGATTTGATAGCGACTCTAAGGAAACGTTCAAGATTATAGATGCCTCTTTTGGCGGTATTATGGGACTTGTTCTATTTCCCATTACATTCTTCATCATATTGTTCTATCTGCCCGTACTTCTTATGAATATCCTGAACACATTTCTTGATGGGATTGTGTGGTTTTTAGGGCTTATAGATGTATTACTATCCGATAACGATTAACTTTTCACATAATGCAATTTTTAGGAGGCTAAAATCATGTCTAAAACAAAGAATTTTTCCATTTATCTTGCCTATGGTTCTAATTTGGATTTACAACAAATGAGCCATCGTTGCCCTGATGCCATGCCCATTGGAATCGCTGATATTTCAGGCTATCAGCTCATGTTCAAGGGTAGCAAGTCTGGCAATTATGCCACCATTGAAAAGAATGTTTTGTGCAAGGTGCCAGTGTTGGTTTGGGCAATTTCTAAGGCTGATGAGAACCGTCTGGACATCTATGAGGGACACCCTACATTCTATTACAAGAAAACTTTGCCCATCGAAAATTTCAAGCCTTTATACCCTGAAAAATGGCAAAATACACCGACTGACGGTATGGCCTATATCATGCACGAAGACCGCCATCTTGGTTTGCCCAGCCCGCATTATTTAGACATTTTATATCGGGGCTACAAAGATTTAAATCTACCTATGCACATTTTAGCTGAGGCTTTAGATGATACCGCTGCCAGTGTTGGTGAAATCAAAGCAATTACAACACCGCGGAGCGACCGTAATTGCTAATGCTATAATTGTTGGCAGGTGTGTTGCTTTAACAACATTCCTGCTAGCATTATTGCATATTTTCACACTGTTTTGTTCTTGGAGGTGCTTATTTATGTATTTTAGAGTCTATTGTGCACACATTACACCCATTATGTTTAATAATTTATCAACCTATAATCTGGACGAGTTGGTGAAGCCGTTGCCATTCCTGATTGATAGTAGCGATGAGAACGAGGCTTGTTATTCTGCTATGGAAAAGCTAGTAGATGATTGTAGCGACAATATTTACTCGGCTGGCATTGACAATGACCTGGTAATATTCAAGGACAAAGAAGACCGCTTCCTACATGGTTACGGAGCTTTTACTGCGGTACCAGCTTGACGCCACCAATTTTGGGTTCTTGCCCCAGCTGATATAAGAAATCAAAAAGCCCTGCCATAATGGTGGGGCTTTTCTTTTACCTGAAATTACTAGCAAATATCAGAATGATACCGGCACAGCCTATTACCCAAATTAGTAAACTTGATAGCATCATCTACAAAGCTGTTAGGATAGTTTTTCAGTTCTGCTACCTTGGATAAAGCTATCAGTGTAGTATAGGACATTGCCATACTTCCTGCCAGCTTTTCTCCCAGCCCTGCAATCAGCTCCTCGTTCTCCTCTGGCTCGGTGTTATCCTTGATGGCGGTGTACGCTGCTTGGACATCTCTAAGCCCCTGATTCATAGTGTCAATGAACTTCTCCAGCTGGTCAATGGTCACGCCCTCTGGAATAGTCAGGTACGACGGCACAATCTTAATGGCCATAAAATCACCTCTTTTTATTAGTTTTCCTACTGATATTTTACCATTTTTCACAGCTTTTTTCAATTTGTGCAAACCTTGAAAAGCCTTTAGCCGACTGGATTCACAGCAAAAAGGACACCCACAAAAGTGGATGCCCCTGCTTTGGATTTCCTGATTTACTTCTGTACTAAGGCCACCAGCTTGCCACTTCCACCACAAGGCTCATAGCCTATGATTTTACCATGATTGTCGTTTAGCTTTGCCCTGATAGCCTCTACTCCAGCTTGGTTGTACCTGAATGATTCTACCTGCTTACCTGAATACTTGGACTTATCATAGAACCACTTACCATACTGCTCTGTTTTCAGATTATTACCCTTAGCCAGCTTACCTACTTTGTTAGCCGATATGCCCAACATCTCACCCACCTCGGTGGCGGTATAGGTCTTTTCTGTTACCTGTGGTAGTGCAAAGACTTCTTTGCCAGCCAATGTGTTAGCCGCATACGACTGGCTAATTTGCTTATACTCTGGAATCTCTGTCAGGCTTGAAAGTTTCAGCCAGCTCTCATAGAGAAATTTCTTTTCCTCTAGGGCTAGTTTCTTTTCTTCCAGCTGAATCTCTCTGTCTGATATACGCTGTACAACATTCACATGATTGAGCCTGTTATGTTCCAGCTGGTGCTCCATCTCATGGAATTTATCCACATATGTAGCGGTAAACAGGATTCCCTTTTCGCCTGTCATTTTGTTGGCTACCATATCGCAGCCTTTCTTAGTCAGCAAATAGCATTTATAGGCTTTGCCAGTGCCAGCTGTATAGCTTGATTCTACAAAGAAATTATCAGAATCCAATTTTGGATTTTGACCTAAGTGTTCATCAGCCCCCAATTTTGGGTTTTGATTAATTATATTGACATAGCTATCAATATCACGTACTAAATGGTCATGGCGTTTACCGGTCAGCTTTGCAACCTCTCTACTGTCAGCATAAAATACATTATCTTTGCACACCAATTCAAAATTCATATTAAGTTTTCCTTTCATTACACCGAAAGGTCTGCTATAATAGATTTAACAGAGCCTTTCGGTTTTGTTGTGTTGTAGCACTGTTTTCGCTTTGGTCGGCTGGGAACAGTGCTATTTATTTTGTTGACATTTTTCTATGTCTGCTTCCAACAAGACAAGACCTGCCAAAAGTGTATCAGTTCTCGTTAAGGACAATTGCTCGGCACATTTTTCTATCCGTTGTAACTCTTGCCCACTCAACCTGATATTCATCTTTTTATCTCTAGTTTGTCCTGTCTTAGGTGGTCGCCCTCTTCGAGGTTTCATTTTTTCACCTCCTAACAATACACAATTATAATTGTGTGCGCACAAAAAGTCAAGAGTTTTTTATGCCACTGTCAGATTAATGCTCATTTCATCATCTACATTCAGATTGTCCAGCATTTTTCTGATACTGGTGAACTGTATGTACTCACTGCCTTGATGGCACTTCTCCATTTCCTCCAGCTTTGCCATGAAGTCTTTTTTGTTCTGCCACATATACTGCTTTAGGTAATTTGCACAGTCGGTAAGTCTTTTTGCCCCAAAGCCGAATGTCGTCCATAGTGTATGCAGCCATACTACCTTTAAATCGTCTGTGATTACCCCAGCCATATCTCCTGCTATCCACTTAGCATACTCTTCCGCACTGGCTGTCTTAGGTGGGGTCTTCTTCTGGTATCGCTCAAACTTGTACCTGCACTCAATTTCAAAATCCTCTATCATTTCAGGAGCCGTAATGTAATGGTGTGGCACATTAGGGTCCCCATCCTGAATGAAGATGTTTTTTGCCCTCATTTTGTCAGCAGTGTTTGATTCTGCCACAAGGTTTATCATTCTCACCAGCTCGTCGCTCAATTTGGCTAGCCTGGTAAAACCAAAGCCGTAATGCTTATGCATAACATAGCCAAACATTGGGATAAAATATGCCCTGCAAAACTCTCCGATTCTATCCACATTAGATTCTGCCAACAGCTTGCCAGCACGATAATATTTCAAGTGTGGCTTTAATTCCTTAGTAGTTTTCTTGGCCAGTGCCTTTTCTGCTGACCGCTTTAATTTCCTTTTTGCGCCCATGTTTTGCTCTCCTACTTTACGCCCCAATTTGTTTTTCAATCAGTGGAATCACTCCATGTTTTTTCAGCATCTCATACAGGAACAATCGGCCTTTCTGTGTCCACTTAGTATTCATTACGACCTTGGTGGTGCCATCATCCAAAGGAATATCCACTGTTTCCGAGAAAGTGTACCCTTTTGCTTGGTGCTGGCTGTACAAAAGCCACTGCCTATTGCAGTTATAAATTATATGCAGGTCGTGAAGTGCTTTGTTCATAGCCTTACCGCTCATGCCATAATCTTTAGCAATCTGAGTGATAGTCACTAGAGAATCACTTTTTAGGATTCTGTCAACATAGTCAGCTTTTGGCTTTAGCTCTCCTATCATTTGCTGTTGCTGGGAACAGGTAGCTGTGAGTTCTTTAACCTGCTTGTCCTTGGCCTCCAATAACTCTTTGGCAGCTAACAGCCCCTGCGCCATCTGTTCTGCCAATGTCAACTGTTTAGTCTTTGAGTTGAAATATGTTTCCTCCAGCTGGTCGAACATCTCCCACGCTTTATCCGTGCCTAACATCTTGCAATGTCTGGAAGCTCCTCGGCGAGTCCAAAGATAAATTTTAGGAGCAAATTTTAGGTTTTCCGCAATTTGCTGATTACCTAATGAGGCCTTGAATGCTTTAAGTGTGGCCCCTGTCAGTTTGAAATAATGTTTATCTTCAACGAATCTATCTTCATTGCGTTTGAAGTTTTCCGATATTCGTTTCACATCACATTCATAAACCTCTGCTAACTGTTCTGTTGTCAACACACGCTCTCCTGCGTGCTCAATTACTGCTAAATCCATCACATTTTCCACCTCTCTCTTGCTTCTTACGCATTACTTTTCACCGACACAAATATTTCTCCTGTAGGCTGCCGCAGAGGTTTGTGTTCTAAAGCAGTTATTTCGTTCATTTCTCTGGCGGTCAGCTTCAGTATTTCTCCATATACCGGCAAAAACTGTAGGTCTATCTTTTATGCCTACACGCAGGGTTTCAAGAAAAAAATAAACCTCTCCGTATCTTGGCTGCCAGTGCTCGCTGTTATCCTTAGCTTCTTCCTTGCTTATCAGGTCAAGAACACTCTTCAAGGCATCTAAATATCCCTCGTGATACCCCCTGTCCCACGGAAAACGCTCCGTGCCGATATGGCAATTCCGAAAATCATATTTACGCTGGATTTCCCTTTTTATACTGCTAACTATCACTAAAAATACCTCTCTTCCAAAATTCTTTTTGTTACCCTTATATTATACTATTTGTAGCTGTTTTTAGCAACATTATTATGCGTAAATGCGCATTATATATGCGTTTGAGCCTTGACAACGGCACATAGTAAACATATAATAAAGTTAATATTATCGAAAGTGAGGGCTACAAAATGGCAAATTTCTTATCTGGTGAAGAAAAAGTTCGCTGTAATATTTGTATTACTCCCCAGCTGAAAACAGCACTTATAGAGCTTGGCAAAGCTGATAATCGTTCGTTGAATAACATGATATTCAAGATATTGAGCGAATACGCTTCAAAACACTTTAGCAATTCCTCCCCCCACTTATAGAAGTGGGGGAGGAATTGCTAGATATATTAAATAAATTAAACAAAGGAGGTGATATGATTGTCTAGTATAACACAAGGTATTACAATAAAAGTAAAGTTAGACTTACATCGTATTGAAGATGTTTCTAAAGTTACTAATACTATGGAGCAATATAGACAAGCCTGTAATTATATTTCCGAATATATCTTTACACACGGGTTTCAGTTAAGTCAGCTAAAATTACAAAAAGGGATATATAGTGAGATTCGTGTAAAATTTGGATTAAAATCCATGATGGCACAATCTGCAATTCGTTCTACAATTGCAAGATATAAGACTGTAAAAACACAGTTGAAACAAAATCCGTATAGATTCCAAGATAAGAATACTAAGAAGAGGTATCATGTTTCTAGGAATCTTGAATGGCTCGAGAAGCCTATAAATTTTGCACATCCGCAAGTCGACCTTGTTCGTAATCGTGATTGGTCTAAGTTAGCCAACGGGAATTTATCTATTAATACTTTAGAGGGCAGAATATTTGCTACACCTATATGTAGTGATAATTTTGATAAATATTTCTCTTCTGATTGGAAACTTGGCAGTGCTAAGTTAGTAGAACATGATGGTAGTTGGTACTTACACATTTCAGCTACTAAGTTAATTGAGGCTGTAAATACAGAACAGATTGCTCATGTAGTTGGTATTGACAGAGGCATTAGATTTCATGCAGTGTGTTATGATGAGCAAGGAAAGACTACATTCTTTTCAGGAAATAAGGCTAGGACTAAACGTAATAGATTTGCTAAAGTAAGAGCAGAGTTACAGTCTAAAGGTACAAAATCGGCTAAAAGAGTATTAAAACGTATTTCAGGACGAGAGAACCGTTGGATGACAGATGTTAATCACTGTCTATCTAAGACACTCATAAAGAAGTATGGTAAAAATACACTTTTTGTACTTGAAGATTTAACAGGGATTACCTTTGATGAGGATAATTTAAAAGGCTCTACTGAAAGTCGTTGTGAGAAGCGTTCATGGGCTTTTTACCAGTTAGAGCAATTCTTAACCTATAAGGCTAATTTAAATCATAGTGCTGTATTAAAAGTACCTGCACAATATACGTCTCAGAGATGTCCTAAGTGTGGATGTATTGATAAAAAGAGTCGTAACCACAAATCTCACATTTTTAGATGTAAATGTGGGTATTGCAGTAATGATGATAGAGTTGGTGCTATGAATATTCAGCAATTAGGTGTGAGATATGTTTCAGGTGAGAAAAAACCAAAACTAACAGCTTAGAAGTATACTTTTAGGCTAGACGGGTGTTGTCAACCATCCGATGATGTAGGCAAAATTAGGGAGATAATATCGTTAGTACCTAAGTGATTTTTGACTTACAAGCCTCCACCTCTATAGGTGGTAGGTAGTTGACAGCGAAAGCGTATCACAAAGTAAAAAGGAGCACCATTCCGCAAGGTTTGGTGCTCCTTTTCTTATTTCACAAAACAGAACCTGTTGTGTTCTGGCATTGCTGCAACACTTCCAAACAGCATTAATGCCATTTTCTTCAATGCCTCATTCCCTTTCTCCGTCACCCAATGGCGGCTCATGCCCAGCGATTCTCCTACCTGATACCATTTAAATCTTTCAATGAAATGGAGGCGTACCATTTCCCCCTCTATGGTCGGCATAAAGGTTAGTGCTCGGTCTATCTTACGGATAATAGTTTCCAATTCCTCAATGTCCCTATCTATCGCCTTTAGCCTTACACGCACACGCTCTCTTTTCTCCGATGTTCTTTCCACAACACTGCCGGCAGAACTTCCTGTAGCTGGTACAGTAGCAGCCAATCCGTATTTGCTGACACCTGCTGATACATCTTCATACTCTTGGAGTCTTTTGTACATAGCCCTCTTGTCATTTTTGAGGTTTTCCAAAGTGCTTCTAAATTGATTGTACGACCTCAGATATTCCTTGGCCAACGTGCAATAATCATTGTAAGTCAGGATTGAAACCCTCTCGTCTTTTATCTCTGTTTGCATTATGTCTTGCTTTCCTCCTATCCTCTGCACTTCGTAAACTGCGGTCTACATTTTCCTTACGCTTCTCCCACTCCTCCAACTGCTGTTTCAGTTCCTTTATGCGTGCTTCCTTGCCAGCATCCCATTCTTCCTGAACGAGCCGTTCCAATTTCTTCTTTATTCTGTTGTACTTGCGAATAACAGGTGCAAGATACTTTTTCTCAGCCTTATCTCTGGCCTTTGCAGCTTCATCAAGCGTTCTATAGTACCCCAAATGGTGATTCTCTCCATTTACAAAGATTCGAGCCTCCCACATTTGATTGCCCTTATGCCAATTTACCCCTCGGACAGCACTCAGCCCCTCGCCTCTAGTGCTCTTGGTCGAATTGATAATCATACCGTCAAAATTCCGCATTAATGCTGCCTTGCGTAAATTCTGTCTGAGCTTGTACTTCATAGCCTTATCGTTTTTTTGCTGATCCCAATTCAAGCACCCACACGACTTAACCCTGCCCGACTTCAAATATGAGGTGCGAACAAAAATCTTATTTCCACATTCGCACACACACAACCATTCAATAATGCCATTCCTTTTCTCTGGGTGCAGGGCAGTCAAATACCCAAACTTTTGTCCAATTAAATTTTCTATAGGTCTAGCCAATTAAATCAACCCCAATGCAGCTAATATAGGCAGTAGCCCTAAAGCTACCACAGCTCCGTTAAGCAGTGCAATAACAGCGATTATGGTAAAGAATATCAATGTTCCCAGTACAGCCTTGATGGCAACATTTTTCTCTAACACTTCACGTATCGCTTCTCTAGCTTCATTATTCTCCTGTGCCTGGTTTGTGTTGTTAGTTTCGTTATTCATGTTTTCGCCCTTTCCTTAGTCTTTTTTATCTACGGTAATATTTGTATACCTATTGTCGTATATCATGCGTACAAACTGTTCTGACGGCTTTATACAGCCATCTACTGATAAATAGTCATCTACCACTATAGGAATATCTTTGTTATAGAACAGCCGTAATGCTTCTGCCATCTCTAACTTAGCATTTTGAACTTCGCTCCTGCTAGCAATTGCAAATGGGACAAACTCGCCATTCACGCACACAGTTGGCGAACATTTTTCTATCATTGTGCCATTGGCCAGCATTTCATAAAAAACAAATCGCAATGTAGGGAATATTTCTGCCATTCTTTCATTAAGCAGCCTTGCCTTGCAAAGAGCGTACAGTCTGCACATATCAATTAGGTATGTTAGGTTCTCATACTCTGCGTGACATTCAAGATAATGTTCCACCTCTTGATTTAGGATTCCTAGTAATCGTTCGCCTTGCATTAAGACTCCTTTTCTTTGTTTTGCATCCTCTATAGCCTTGTGGTTCATTTCAACAAGTTGGTTTATCCTCTGTTCTTCTGCTTCTATAGCAATCGCCTTTCGTGCTTCATAAACATCTATACGCCCTTTTAAAACAGCAAATTCCTCCGTAAGGCTGTAATCTGGCACAATCTCGCAAGACATTTTCAAGGCTTCTATATCATTGTGGCAGTTCTTTTGATTTCTTACAGCTTCCTTTAATTCCAACAATTTATCATTTAGTGCATCTTTCACACACTCATTTGATTTATCATCATTGTATTGCCTTTTTAAGGTCTTAATGTTTGCTCTTAGTCTATGCACAACAGCGATATGCTCTCCCTCACGGAGTAGCAATTCTCGTATGATCTTTTCCTTTGGCTTATTACTCTCTATAGCATGAAAGCAATACGCTTTCTCGGCTTTACCTATCTTTATTTTTAGGGAATGAATTTTCTTCAAACATTCTTTTACATCATAACTCTCATCAATGTGCTGGCGTTGCTGCTCCAGCAATGAAATATTTTCCTCGTATTCCTTTATTTCCTTTTCTACATCTTCCACAGATTCCTGCTTAAAGTCTGGCAATTCGTCTACCATGTCCCGTAAGTGCGTAGGCAGGTTTGTAATTTCATCTTTTATTGCCATTCTGCGTGCCCTGGCAAGATTGCTATACGCAACCACATCCATGTCATTCTCTTTGAGAATAGTGACAAGCATTTCTAATCGCCCATCTCTCCCCAGTATTTCCTCGTCAGTAACACTGGGGACAAATTCTAGCACTTGGTTTCTTCTTTTTGCATAATCCATATTCCATATATATTCGTTTACAAAAAGCAATGATAATTCGTCCCTGGTACAGCCTGTTATTTCCAGCAGCAGTTCTTCAAATGATACCTTGGATGTCTTTTCTCCGTTGATAAAATAGTAGCACCCACAGGCATTGTCCACGACATCATAATAAATGTTGTAGGCAAAAGCTGATTCGTAATACGCTTTACCTAATGAGACTTCAACCCCGCTAGGCAGGATAAATGTAACATCTACCTTACCCCATTGGTAATTGGTCTGTTTGCCTAGGGTAATGGGATAAAACTCAATACATTCGTCATACGAGCACCCACACACAAGCCAAGGCAAGGCATTAGCTAAAGCAGTTTTTCCAGCTCCGCTTGCTGCCATAATATCTGCTGATTTTCCGTTTAAATTTACGGTTAGGCTTTGTACTCCACAAAAATTTTCTAATGCTATTTTGCTTATCCGCATTATCAATCACATCTTCATCATAACACCCTGAACAGGCTTGTTGTTTGTATCAAATTCTTTGGAAAGTGCTCTCAACTCATCAAAGGCCTTATCCATAGAAATAGTTCCATTGCGATACTTTTCGAGAATTATGCCTCTTCGTCTGCTGTAAACCTGCATACGATGTTCGTTATCAATCGGAATATTTGCCATTGTCGTACCCCCTTGCATGGTCTTTGTAATATACCTGATTTGCTACAGACTGCACCAAGTCCTTGCACGGACAAGACTGCATTTCCTGCATTACATACAAAGCACTAACACATCTGGTGGCAAGGTCATATAGTTCTTCTGCCGTATGTGCAAAATGCTTGTTGTATTCATCGTCCTCATTGCTCTCCACGGCTTTATCCCATGCCTCGCCTACTTCCTTAGCTTCTGCCGTAAGGTCAGCAACCAAAACCTCAAAGCCGTATTTGTCACATCTCCGTCTCGCCACCCCCAGCATTGGTTTTACTCTCAATTCCTTTATTTCTTCGATCTTCATCGCATAATCCTCTCTAAATACGGACACTTTAGATACATAAACCTACAGAACTCTCTCCACTCTGATAGCTTATGGTTTTCCCTAGCTTTGAGCATATTTGCGAGCACGGCATAATTCAATGTCAGTGTTCTTCGCTGATTGTAACAGCACGGCAATATCATAATAATTGACCTCCATACAATCCACTTCTGACGGATATTTTCTGCCTTGTGATATTCCTCCATTCTCCCATTGATATAGGCAATTGTGTTCTTTAGATATTCCTGAAAATCCAAATCGTCTACATCATACGAAAAATCATTCAGCTCTAATGGTCTAGCCATCAGCTTGTGCATGGTACTACAGCTATTCGCTACAGTTCCGACCTTGTAAGTATCAGCCTCTTTCCACCAGTAAAAAGGAGCTGTAATGTCCACCGTCACAAAAATCTGCCTCATAAACTTACTGTGGTCAGAACCAGCCTTAAATAATTTATTAGCAAGATTCAGGTCGTTTTCTCCCAAAACATCATTTTCAATGTCACTGTCTGACTTTCCCCAGCTGTTCATCGGATTTCTAGCCGAATAAATAGCTCTGCCAAGGTTATATACCTCTAGGTTTTCCAATCTTATCATGCTGTCACCTCTATTTCTGCCATCTTTAACCCCATACGGAACTATCCTTGCTGACACTAATTGTGCGGTTTTTTCTCCGTATTCTTTTGAGTTCAAAGTAATCAATCCAACCTGTAGTGCTGTATTTTTTACTTTGTGTCACCCAAATGAGAGGGATTCCTCCCTCTCGCTCATATTGGTATTGATACATTTTTCGTTTTAATTCGCCCTGCTGCGTGCTCATACCTTTAACATCAATATACTCTTCCAAGCCAGTACTGTATTTCACCTTAAAGTCTGGAGTGTACATTATGGGTCGCACCATTTTCCCTGCCAGTCTAAATTGTGGCTGTAAGTTAATCTTCGGCTGTAAGGAAAACTCCAGCACCTTTCCTTTTCGCTGTTCCTCCAGCAGGTAAAGGTAATAGTCGGCCTCCATCTTGCTGTCAAAGGTATGCCCCATCACCATACATTTATTATTTCCGTATTTAGCTTTTACCATTCACATCACCAAATCCTATGATATTCACGCATTACTTGCTTGAAAGCAGGAATAGCTTCGTTTCTACCACACCACCGATGACCTGCCTTGTCCGCTGTTTTATCGAGGTGCCTTTGTGCTCTTTCTAGGTTGTAAAACCGAATATCAGGCCTTTTTCCTTGATATACCGCCAAATCTTCAACATCTGGCAGAGCTAATATTGCATAAAAGAAATTATCTTCATTCGTGCTATCATCAAATATCTTGCAAACCTGTCTTACTCCTCGTTTCGATTCGTATTTGTCAAGGTTTACGACCTCTGGACTAAATATTGTACTCATGTAATTTTCCTATCCTTACTAAGTCAAAAACTTGAATGTATATTTGCCTAAACTGCTGTTATTTTTCACACACTGCTTGATTTTCTTTCTCATAGTTTCCCTGCCAAAGCCAAAATGCGACTGTATGTCCCTTATACAAGCATCTTGACTTTTGTAGGTTTTTACATATTTCCCATCTGCAAACAATTCAATCCCCTTAACTCTTCTCACAAGTTTTGAAGCCTCTGGAGTATGTTGCAAATGCCTTACTCTTGCCTCAATCTCATCTTTATAGCAATCTGGCAGAGTGCATTTTTCACAGTTAGGAAAGGGGCATTGATACCCCTCTTTCGCCAACCTCTCCACCATGTCCCACTTATTTTCCAATTTAAACCACCTTATCTGTTTTTTGCTTTCTCAGATACCTTAGATGTCGTGATTCCCTTGAAACCGAGTAATCCTGTGCACTCTCAGTTCTCAATGCTTTTACGATTTCGCCTCTTATGGCTAGCCATTCTTTGTAAGCATCGCAGCTGTCATGACATCCCATTTTTCTTTTCGTACAGCCCTTGCATGGAGCAATATCCATTAGAATCACCCCTGTGCTGCCAGCCATTGAGGGCTGGATTTAATACCCGTAAAGTAAAATGTTTTGTGTTTATGATTAAATGCTATCTGCTGTAATCTACTTACCTCGCCCCCCCAATCATAGCCTTTAGAGTCCGCCAAATCATCTAGTGTTTCCTGTGCTTTTTGCAACGAACAATAATACTTCTTGGACACATAGGTAATAATTCCTCTGCCTAAATGAACACATATATGGCAATAAACGCACTTGCCTTTTGGAAGTTTAATATATGCTAACTTCAGCAGACTATTCTTGCCAGCTCTGTATTTGCTTAACATCTCACTCACTCCATTTTTTAGCACCACACAGCAAATCCTACAAACAAGCCAACTAAAAATCCTATTGCAAAAACCTTAGCCAACGTACTTATGCATGGGATATACTCAATTTGCATTTTATTCACCAGCTTTATTTAATTCATATATTTGCTTAATTTATTAAAACAGAACTTTTGTTTTTAGAACGGTATATCGTTATCAGCAGCACTGAACCCTGGGGCACCAAAATATCCGCCACCTGATTCATGAGACTGTTGTGACTGCTGGCTATTGTTACCACCATCATTGCGACTGCCACAAAACTCAAAATTATCAACAATAACCTCGGTTGCGTACCGCTTGCCACCATCTTTGCCCTCATAGCTGCGTATCTGTATCTTGCCCTCAACAAGAACCTCTCTGCCCTTGCTCAGATACTTGGCAAAATTTTCAGCTCTATCGCCCCACACAACGAGGGGGATAAAGTCAGCTCCAGCATCCTTACCATACCTGTTTACGGCTATGTTGGTAGTCGCAACATTCTTACCAGTGGTTGTTGTTCTTAAATCAACATCCTTGGACAAACGGCCTTTTAAGATTACCTTATTCATAAAAATTACCTCTTTTCATTTCTGCAAATACCTTTAATTTTCATTCAGAGCGATTCTAAGGTGCCGTTAATGTGTTTTGCGATGCATTATTGCAAAACTGTACAATGCAGTCTTAAAACGCCCCACACGAGTTTTTATATTTCCTCGATGTTCCTGATTCTAAAATTTCGTTTTTTGTCCTTTTTTACTCCTACGCAGTATTCACCGCCTAACTCGAATATTCTGCCTCCTAAAGCCTCGTCAAAATCTATGATTTCTCTCACAGTCCATTCGCTGGATATGAGAGTTATCAATTTTGCATTGTAGCGATAGTTGATAATTTCCAAAGCCAAGGATAAATCAGCGCAAGTAGGCTTGCTTTCTTCCTGTCCGATAGGAACTTTTAGAAAATCATCAAGGTATAAAACATCTATGTGTTTTAATTTTTCCATAAGCTGGGAGTACTGTGCCTCTTCCTTGATTAATCCCTTTAATCTCACTGATGTATCACGCCACATAACATATCTAAGGCTCATGCCTGAATATAGCAATTTCCTTGCAATAGCGGTGCATAACATTGTTTTTCCACACCCGCTTTGACCGCCTATGTAAAACATGAGACTAGGATTTTCAGAGAATCTAACAGCTTTTTCTTTTATTGTCTGCTGCCATTGCTCTGTTACCTGAAAATTTTCAAATCTGTATTTTTTTAAAAGATTCTCCAACCCTGACCGCTTCATACGCATGATTCCATCACGAATTTTCTTGCATTTGCAGAATCGTATCTCCCTAGTCCACCTTTGGTTATTTCCAACCAGAATCGCCACAACCCCTCGATTCTTACAGGCATTACACTCATAGCCGTCTTGCTCGTTAAGATCGCCTGGAATGTCGTTGAAGATTTCTACTCGTTGTTTTTCATATTCGTGCTGGTCATAATTAAATTGCTGGCAATTATCGCCTTGGTTATCAGCCTTGATTATATCTGCCAAACTGGTAAGTTCGCTCATACCCATGTCCCCAATCTTTCCCACTGGTAATCGTCCTCTGAATGTCTTACTTCGGTTTCATATTCATCCTCCCAGCATTTCTGATTAAACCATGTAGAGGCTTGTTTTATGTACTTGGTTTCAGTTTTTCGGAACTCTATCTGCTTTTTGTAAGCTAACAATCCAGCTTTGATGGTTTCAAATGACACTCCGTCTTTGATTGCCTTAAAGAAAGATTTTCTAGCAGGTTCTTTTCCCTGCTTACGACCTGCTGGGTACAGTTTCCATACCTCGTTGAACTGAGCTTCTATCTGTTTTTCACTGGGACTCGCAGATGCTTCCGTTTTATTGCTTGCAGTTGTCCCATCATTACCGTTAGGCGATGTATTTATATTGTTTTTTATATCATGGTTTTTTAATATAGTTTTATTTATATAGTTTTCCGTTCCCTTTTGGCACTTACTGTTGTTCCCTTTTGTCACCGAGTGTTGTTCCCTTTTGTCACCTAGTGTTGTGCCCAAAGGTAACTTCTTGTTATCCCCATCACCACTGTTTTTCTTGAACAATTCTCGTAATCGTTCTTCGTTGTAAAGTATCTTGAAATATCGTTTAGCTGGCAGACCTTTCCTTTTGCAATCTATCAATCCATGTTCAATTAGATTTTTTATAACCCTGATTTGCTGCTTCTTTGATAAACTTGTGCTTTCTTCTAAATCCTCAACGGTTGAATAAAAAAAGCCCTCATCATCAAGCAGATCATTTTTACTGTAGTATATGAATTTTGCGACCAAACTGGCATACGCGACAGCCTCACTCAGCCCTATAGCACGAGCCAGCAATCTGTTATATGTGCCAATGTTCTCTGGATTTAGAGCCTGCAATAATGGTGTAATCTCTGCCTGCATATATCAGTATCAATCCTTTCATTTACCAAACTGTTCTTTTTTATTTTATTTTGCTTTAAGTTTATGCTTTTTAGCTATTGCTTCGTCTATTTTCACTCCTACAAGATGATTATCATGCATAAACTTGTACTCGCTCATGTTATGGACTATGGTATGGTGCTCCCTGCATAAGCAGATTGCTTCCCTGCCTATATGCGGTACTTCTGTCCTGTCACTTCCCATTCCTACCCTGCTGCCCTCTAAGTGGTGTAGTTCTCCATGCTTGCCACACACGCAGCAACGTTTATTCATCAAGCAAGCATATACATACTTTCCTACATCATCGCAAAGCTCTATCAGCGGTATGCGTGATGGAATATCATGTTCCAACATGAAATCTATCAGAAATGTAATGAAGTCCGAGGCTGTGTTCATATCCACATCTGAAAGACTGAACATTCTCTTACGCATCTTATCCATTCGGTTGAGGACAAACTCCCATTTCATCTGCTCCTTGACAGATTCCTTTTCATCGCCTATCCAATCTGCAATCTCCCCAAATATGGCATATATCTTCCGCCTTTGTTCTGGGGATAAGGTTCTGCCATCGCAAAAGCCTACTTCAACTTTTTTATACTGCCTAAGCAGTGCTCTGTCGAGGTTAGGCAGGGTGGCTGTTATAACCACCTCGCCATCATCTTTGAAGTCCTTAATCTCGCCTAATACTACTTCCTGTGCCATTACTCAACCGCCTGTTCCTGCATCACTGTCAGCATTTTCTTGGCTACCGCGACAGCTTCATCTCTTGTCTTTAAGACAAGACCACGATTAAGTCTCATATTATCGTAGTTACTATCTGTCCAAGTCGAACCTCCCCACAGGTCGTTGTCGCTAGGAAGTGGATAGTAATACCTCTCATTTTCCCTAGGCTTCCACGGCAGTTTGACAATTCTAACATTCCCCATCAGGAGAAATTTCAATATCACTGTACCGGCCGTTTTCCATTCAATACCATCATCTGATATTTCAATACCAGCGTTCTTTGTGAATCGATGGTATCTCTGGCAATCGTCATGAGTATCATCAGCAATCTTAAATATCTCTCCTATCTCTACGCCCAACATCCGGGCTACTTCCGCTATGTGATTAGCCATTATTTTTACCCTCCTTTGCTACTGCTAACATTTTCTTTGTCATAGCAGTAGCTTCTTCTCTAGTCTTACATACCAGCCCCATACGATAACGTTTCATATCGATGTCCTCGTTCAGCCAGTAATGTTCGTCATACATATTTATAGGCTTGGTAGCAATAAATGGAACATAATATTTCTCATCTTCCTGCGGCCTCCATGGCAGCTTAATAATCTCATTTTCACCAAGTAGCAATCCGTTTAGTGCATTGATAGGAGCAACAAACCAATTTTTGTTTTCTGAACACATCGACATTCCTAAGCCTGTATCTGTAAGCCTAAAATAATGCTCATCACCATCAATACGAAACACTTCTTCCAGCTCTAAACCGAGAGCCTTAGCAACTTCCGCCATACAATTCTTTCTCATTTCAATTCCCCCAGTTCGACTCACGCACTCATACGCTTGATAGCTTCTTCCTGAACCTCAGCAATGTAGCCGTCAAAGTTGTTGACAAATGTGGTGTAATCGTCTAGTGTGAACTCTTTTGCTCGCTTTTGGAACTTAACTTCCATGCAGATAGCCACAAACTTCTTATCCATGCAGAACCTTTTGCGTTATGCTGACTGGTAGAAGCGAAATTTCCCTTGGAATCCACAGCCCTTGAAAGCTACCATTTTCTCCCATCTCTGCCGGCCCCCTTTCTCTACCACACAGTAACCTCAGCCTCTGGCAAAAGCTCCTGTATGGCTTCACGGAACATTCCGGCATCACTGTTTCCATCTGATAGATGTATCAGCATTACCTTTTTTAGTTTGTCCACCTGAATACGCCCATCAGACAGATACCTGGTCAGTGTCTCAAAACTCATATGAGTTTTAGCTACTCGATTCCCCAGCACAGGATTCATCTCATTGGTTCTGACTCTCTCAATCAGCTTCTCATGACTGTGATTGCACTCTACCAGCAGATGGGTAGTTCCTTTGATAGAGAACCTAAAACCCGCAGCATCTGTTATGTACACCAGTCTCTCGCCTGTTACCAAGCTGTCTATCCTGTACCCGAAGCACGGGACATCATGCACCACCTCAAAAGGTAGAATAGTCATAGTATCTATACCATAGCTAGTAAGGGGCTCCAGCACCTTGGCCCCCTTGCCTACTGCTACAGCTGTATTTACGTTAGCATAAACCTTGATTCCCCTTTTGGCCATGTCCTTCCCTGCCTTAGCATGGTCCCCATGTTGATGAGTTATCAGGCACCCTCTGATATGACTTGTGTCAAAGTCCATAGCCTTCTGAATCTCGCTAAATGCTATACCTGCGTCCAGTAGGAGTGCGGTTTTGCCATCATTTATGAGATAGCAGTTACCAGCACTCCCTGAACCAATTACCCTAATATCCAATTAGAAGCCAGGCTCTTCCATTTCAGCAGCGGGTGCTTCTGCTGTCTTTGCCGGCTTTGTTGCCTTTGCTGTAGTCTTGCTCTTGGGAGCTTCCATCTTAAACTCTGCCACAGGTGCCTCAACAATAGGCTTAGCTTCTGGCAGAGCAGCCATATCATTCTCAACACTGCTCATTGCTTCATCAAGGTCAACAACGTGCTCCATCTCTGGCCCAATATCCTCTATTTCATCACTAGTCATCAATCCCATGCTGATTTCTGGGGCTGTAGTACGAATCAGCCAGCTGGCAGCTCTGTATCTAAGCAACTGATCCGGCATGGTTTTCCATTTACTGCCAGACTTGTTATACCAGCCCTCAGCCTTGGCAATGCCTATTGTTACCTCCGGCCCCTCGATAATATCACCGGAGGATTTCTCTCTAGTCCATGCAATTACGCCCTGAGTATCTGTACTACGTTCTCCAGTAACCTTGTATTTGATAGCCTCATAACGGCCACAGCTGTTAAAGGTGGCTATCATGAATTTACTGCTCCAGGCTGGATTGCCGTAGACAATGTACATATTCTGCATAACCATCAAAGGATCAGCTCCCATTCTCTGGGCCATATTGATAGCTATTGCACAGTTGCCAATGTTCTTTTCACCTCTGAATGTCTCAGGAACAATGGTGGAAAGATTGAACATCTTCGCCATGCGCTGGAGGAGAGCAAAGCCCTTCTCGCTTTCAAAGCCTGGACGGGTAATCTCCATCTCCTTGGGTTCGGTATTTATAATTTCGTTTGACATATTTATGCACTCCTTCTCTTTGTATCTGTTATACCTGCTAAGGTATCTACAACCTCTATTTCTAATGGCTGGTCTGCCACAATCAGCCTGATTAACTGCTGATTGATATTAACAAGCTTGATTACACTTTCGGCCTGGTCCATGATAATTGGCATATTCATGCCATAGTGCTCTGAGAGGACTCCTATAATTTCCAGTCCTGCATTTACCTTGGCAGCTGTATTGGCGGCCTTGTACTCAACCATTGTGCCATCTGGTGATGGTATCAGTGCCTCACAGCATTCCTTGATACCGCCATTTACCTGCTCCTTGAAGAGCTGGAAGCTGATAGTTTTGAATCTGCTGTTTATTTTCTCTGTCACCATAGCCACCTTAATGCGTATGAACTCATCACAGAGATAAAGGCCATGCTCTACCTGCTCCAACTGGGAAGCCTTGGCCTGCTGGATTTTCTCCAGCTCCGTAATACGAGCTTTGATTTTTTCAGTCATAGCCTTTGTAGCCAGCCCCTCATTTACCTCTCGGATGCGTTTATCTACATCTGCAAGCTGTTCCCTGGCAACAGCTATATTGTCTGTGCTCTCGCTCTCCAGCTGGCGGATTCTCTCCATAGCCTCTTTGTATCTTTTGGTATGCTCAAAAGGTGCGGGTTCTTTCATCTGTCCATATATCAGGGCTTTTTCTTTTTCAAGAATAGCTATTTCCTTGTCCAGTCTGTCAACCTCACCCTGCTGTAGCTCTAATTCAGCCTTTAACTGCTGAATCAAGGCATCGCTACAGGTCTGCCCCTGCTTGCGGATTTCCTCTTTGCGGTTCTTTATATTGTCCATAAACGCTGCCTTTTTCGTCTCCAGCTGATCAGCTGGAAGTTCCTGACCACAGCAGGGACATATATTATCTCCATCCCGCCATTTCAAAGAGGCCACTTCCTGCCACTCATTCAGCAGGCTCTGACGCCTATCAGCCATCTGGCTGACATTCTGCTGTTTCTGTATAACCTCAAAACTTAGATTACTTTTTCGTTCGCTGTATTCGCTTTTCTTGGCCATCAGCCTATCTATTTTTTTCTGAGCTTCTAAATTGGCCTCGACCTGTTCCTGTGTGAATTGAACCTTTTCTTTTTCTATGCCAGCCCTCAGACCTCTGATGGCCGCTTCCTTGGCGACAACTTTATCTGTATTGCTCAGCTCGTTTCTAAGCCTCTGTAACTCTTCTAACTCCGTCTGTAAAGCCTTTTCATCTACAGCCTCAGGCAAGCTGTTATTCTGTTCATCAATACGCTCAGGCAGTGTATCAAGCTCCTTTTTTAGCTTGGAACGCTGTTTAAGAGCGATGGCCCGATAATCATCAATGGAATACTGCTGATTCTCGGTGCCAGGCACTCGCAGGAATTTTTCCAATCCCTGTAGTCTGTCGTCTTTCATGATTTCCTCATCAGACACATCACCGCAAACCTCCAGCAATACCCTCCTGCGGTCGTCAGCCTTTATGGATTCGCTGAAATACCCTAGTATAGATATTTCCTTTATCTTGTCCGTACTGCCACCACAGAGAGTCTCTACAGCTTTTATATAGTCTTTCTCTTTCTGTGGTACTCCATCAATAGCGAAGTCTGTAGTGTGTCCTGTCAGTTCAGCTGTACTAGCTCCTTTTTTTTTGGTCCACTTTTCATAATAGTCTTTAGACAGGACTACTATGCTGCCGTCATCCTTCTGGATTGTCAGCTCTGCCTTGTGGTGGAGATTGTGACTGCCTGCCGTCTTAGGAGAAAAATCCTTTTCTCCTGTCATGGCTGAGCCAGTAAGCAACCAGCAGATAGCATTGGCTATCGTTGTCTTTCCACTGGCGTTTCTACCATATACATTACAAGAGGCACCAGCAAAATCCACCTCCAGCTTTTTCATCCCTCGAAAATTTTCCAATATTAATTTTTGAAATTTCATTTTGTAAGCCCCCCTATCTGTCATACTCTCACTCCTTTACCCAATAATTAATGCGGATTTTCTGCCCAGGGTAAATACTGCCACGGTCTTTTTGAAGCTCTGGGTTGAGTTCTACAATGCTTTCCTCAAATTCGAGGATATACCGCCTGTCCCCAGTGTTTAGAGGCAAAAACTTTTCCGATATACCTCTAAGCGTATCGCCGCTTTTTACGGTATATACAGCTGATACAGTTTCTATGTTGGGATATTGTGGAATCATAAACGATGTTGTCGCAAGACCTGCAACTGCAAGCACAAGTTTTTTCCATTTCAAAGCCTCTCCACTTCCTTTTTTACAAAGCAATCAATATCAGTAAGCAACCAATAGTACACACTATCCCGACTCCGTGGTAGTTCAACATCTCAAATCTTCCTTTCTTTCTCATAGTTCGATGTAACATACAAGATTCTAGCAGGTAGACTCGCATTACCTTATCCTGTGCTCGGAGCGTACTGTACTTTTTAAGAACACAGTGCAGTTTCAAACTAGAACCCTATATGTTGCACCGAACTACTTTATTTTGTAGCTGTTTCTGACTACAAATAGAGTAAAAAAATTTTATCTCTATCCTCAACTGTCAAAGAAAGAATTTTTGAAATAATTCTTATCTCTTTGGTTGTAAAGTGGCTTTTCCCGTTTAACTTGCGGTAAAAGCCAGGTGGAGACAGTTCTAGACCAGCAATAAGCTGTGCCATAGTTACATCTGCTCTTATCATTGCAATCCGCAGTTCCTTTTGGTCTACTTCTCTGTTTTGTTTTTTCTCCAAAATGTCACCCTCTTCTACATTGTTTTGTAGCTGTTTTTGGCTACAAGAATAATATAACATATTTGTAGCCATATGTAAAGTATTTTTTCAAAAAGTTTGCTTTTATGGCTACAATGCTGTATTATAGTAGTGTACAATATTTAACAAATGTTTATTATTTTTTAGTTGAGAGGTGGTTTTTATGGGCGCATATCAAACTGATTCCTTACCTCCTATTGGTGGGATGGATGAAATCGACTATAAAGCTATAGGCAAGCGCATAAAGTATCTTAGGAAAATGGCTGGCATGACACAGGAAGAGCTGGCATTAAAGATAGGTTACATGTCCCGCAGCTCGGTTAATCAAATGGAACTGGGGAAGAAATCTATCCCTGTAGATAAGTTCAAAGCCCTTGCTAAAGCGTTCGACTTATCTACAGAAGAATTGGCTGAGGAATGTGGCTTGGATTCACGTGTTGTTGCTGTACGTTTTGTAGCACATACCCCAACTTTAGTAAAGGAAGTTTCCAAAGGTATCTTAGAAAATATTTTTCAAGATGACCCTAAAACTTTAGCTGTATTAAAGAAATGCGATTCTGTCATGTTATCAAAAAGGCTTGCCCTTATGCCACGTGAGAATAAAGAACTGATAAAAATGGCTTTATTCACTGGTTTGAAAGAGGCTAAAGTAATAAAATAACTTCGATTTGACATTACCCTGCTTCAATATCCATAAGGATATGAAAATATATAGCGAGGGGAGGCTCTCTTATGAAAATCGAGGTTTTACTTGATAATGGAGAGATTGTCGTCATTGTTATAACAAACCGTTGATAGGAAGCGATTATTATGAGGGAATATAAGCAGCTATGTGTAGGGCTGCTGTTATCGGTTTTTCTGTCGTTGAATCTGGCGCTATTCTTCACAACAGTACAGATTCAAGATTCTAGTGAAAATGAAATATATTCTGCGTGTGACCATGTAGATTCGCATAAACACTATCCTATGCTGGCAAAAGTCAAACATAACATTGGCAATGTGCTGGCAAGCGATATTGTTCGTTTTTTGCCTATCCTAACTGTTATCTGCGTAGTATATGTGATGAATAGAGTATGCCCTCATAAGCAAATACGTTCTTATCTGCATACGAGGGCTCCGCCAATAGAATATTTAAATTAGCAAACTAGCTTTGATTGTGGTGTATACCTACTTGATAAGCTAGTTTTTATATTTCAAAAAAAATCCCTACTATCCAAAAAGGGTAAGTAGGGATATAAGAACGGAGGTTTGAAAATGAGCAGTTCTCGTGAAAACTGGAGATAGACATGTGAAGCTGCCTATATATATTATATCATCGTATTTTAATTTGGCAAAATGAGGAGAGAAGAAAAATGTCTGTCTACTATGATAAAGAACAAAAATCATGGTACTGCAAATTCCGTTATCGCGACTGGTGCGGGCATTCGCGGTCTACCACAAAGCGAGGATTTGAAAGGAAAAAGGATGCCCTGGAATATGAAAGAAATTTTCGTGCTCAATCTCAAAGCAAACCTACAATTACTCTTAGTGCAATGGCTGATGAATACTTGGCTGACTATAAATTACACTACAAGGCAAATTCTTACAGAAGTGTTCGCAAGAACATTAATATGTATATATTGCCAAAAATAGGCGAATTGCCTATCAGCAGCATTACTCCGTTCACTGTACGAAAATGGCAGAATTATGTTATGGAACTTCCACTGTCCCCCGCCTCTATGAAACTAATTCTCGTTTCTTTTAAGGCCTTTATAGGTTTTGGTGTAAAATATTACAACCTTTCAAGCGAGCTTACCAGTATAGAGCCACTATTACCTGCAGCAGACAAAGACAATAACAACTTTTTAGAGCAAGATGAATGGGAACTGGTTGCCAGCAAAATAGCTAATGATTACGACAAAGTAGTGTTCTATACTTTGTATTGGTCTGGTATGCGTATAGGAGAATTTCTGGGGCTTACTATCAACGATTTAAATTTTCAAAAAAATACTATCACTATTAACAAACAATATGATACAATAGGACATAAGATTAGTACGACTAAATCAAGTTATAGCGTTCGTACCATAACAATGCCATCTTCTTGTATGAAGATAATCGAGGAATACGTTGAGAACTTGTCTAAGCCTACTGAATACCTATTTCAAGAGTTAGATGTCAGAACCATACGTACCCGCTTAAAAAGGCTGTGTGAGCGTGCTGGCGTTCATGTGATAACCATTCATGGATTAAGGCACTCTCACGCATCGTTCTTAATCAAAATGGGTGTCCCTGTGAATGTTATCGCTAGCAGACTTGGACATTCTAACCCTAGCATTACGCTGAATACATATGGGCATGTGTATAAACAGCACGACAAAGAAGTTGCTGCAATGTTAAATGATTTTTTACCGCAAAGCTAACAAAAAAACGCTCTGAATCACTCAGGGCGTTTTTTGTTAGTCAAATGTTGGTCAAAGATGTTTATATACCTTGTCAGGCTTAGTAAACTCTGGGTTTATGAATAATCTCTCCCATTCGTATAAATTATCGGATGTAATTGTGGATTTGTATACTAAAGTTTACCAAGCCTTTATTCATCTACATTTTGTGTTTATACGATTTTACTTTTTTATATTATAATAAACATCTTTGTTGGTCATGCTGTTGGTCAGCAATCTTTCGATGTGAATATTCTATTTTAGTTACTTTAATTGTAGGTATATATTACGATTTATTTTCTGCTTTTACAATCTGTGCTAACACAAAACTTGCACAAGGGTGAGCCATGCCGTTGCCAATAGCTTTGTACCGCTTACTGTCTGGTGCAGGCTTGCCTTTGAACTTTATATCTGTGAACCCATCAGGGAGTCCCTGCAATCTTTCGCACTCTAATGGTGTCAATCTCCTTACAATATATTCCACATCATCATCTCCTTTCGGCAGACAATACAACCCCGTTTTAGCACCCATACCGCCACCTTGGGCAGATAAAGTAGTGCTCTTGGTGGCTTCCATCTGGATTCTGTCTGCCGTCCTGCCAAAATCTACAGTATATTGCATTTTTATTCCCCTCTGCCATCAATTATATAGAAATCTCCGCTGAAAGCCTCTTGGTTGCCTGTAAACAACTTTGTCCCACAGTTGGCTAACAGTGTCCCAGTCGTGGTTTTTCCGTTTGCTAACTTACATGTATTCTTATCATCAGCTGGCTTTGAACCTATCAAAACAGCTTGTTGGTCATGCATACAGTTTAATGCCCCCATTTTATCCTGCAAACTTAACTGATTGCATTGCCCGTTGCCGATACAAGCTACCACAGGTGGTTGTTTGTAATCACTAGCTGTTAAGGGGTCTGCTATATTAGGAACAAAGCCCGCAAACTATATAGCCCTGCTCTGGTACAAAAATTCTTTCCCCACAGAATGGGCAACTTTTACAATCCTTTTGCTGACAACAAAACTCAAATATTAGGTTTGTTGCTTTTATAGCTTCATCACGTGTAATCATGATTCCTCTAGCCACTTCTTTATACCATTATCGCAGGTATCAGTTCTTGTTCCACAAACCTTAATACCGCAGTTATATACGCAATACTTACAGCAGGTATCAATGGGACAACTCACATTGAGAACCTCTGCAAGCTCATCAGCATCCAATGTATGTAGATATTTGGTAAAGTCAGCAATGGCCTTTTCTCTATTTGTCATTTTATCCACCTAAAAGCCTCTCTAAGCCAAAGAATTATAATCACCCCCAGTAGTACGACTATCAGCCCAACTCCTGCTAGTGCTATGAATATAAGTGCATTAAGCATTGATTTTCCTCCTCTACATCAACAAGAATAGTTACAGCATTTCTTTTCCGGTCTTCTGTCTAATCCTGGAAAACAAGTCGCACATATCGTCTTTGTTGTTAAAAAGGCATTCCTGACAATGCCTACCTATAGACGTACAGTAATTTACCAAAATGTCAACTGCTGTAAGTGCTGCTATGTCAGCTAGGGGAGCATCCCAATAACCTTTGCGCACTACCTGCTCTGCGAAATAACCAAAGGTATTCTCTAGCTTTCTCATCAGTATATCATCATTTATTTTGCTCATTCAGCTTTTCCTCCTATAGGGTTATTCATGCCAGGAACATCCCATACATATGTTATTTTAAAGCCGTTATTAAGTACACACTTAGCATTGCGAATGTGAAAAACCTCTCCAAGCTCTATACCAAATAACATAGCTATTCCTGCTATACGACTCTTACTCATTTAAATATTTCTCCCTTGCTGTCTCCAACATTTTCTTTGCTATTTCAATGGCCTCCTCTCTTGTTTGAAAGACAAGACCATTATTAAGCCTATGGTAATCAGTATCTTCTCCATGCCACTCGCAATCACAACATAGGGAATCTTCGTCAACAATTGGGTAGTAATACACCTGTCCTGAATCTGGTGTCCATATACCCTTAATAACATATGTGCCATCTAGGAGCTTTTGTAATACAATTGGCATTGTAGGGAACCACTTTCCACAGGCAAAAGAATAATATTCAACACCAGCATTAGTTATTTTGAATCGTTCTTTATTTCCATCTATACGAAATTCTTTCCCTAGCTCAACGCCCAATAACTTAGCTACTTCTTTCATACGATTAGCCATTCTGTTTTCCTCCTCATATTCCTAATGCTTCTTTGGCCGCAGCAACATCTTCCATCATGGTGAGAGTCTTAAGAGCAGATTCCAATGCTTTTATGGGATTATTATAATAGTTACAGTATTTTTCTAAAGTTGTTTGGCCATTACGAGTTACAGAAACGAATTCCTCTTTGAACACAATATTAGGATGTTTTGTTCTATCTATCATGGTGTTTATCCTCCAAGTATTCAACCCATACTAAAAATCAGCCGTTATCTATCCTCTGCTACCGCCAGCATTGCAACGGCTTCTTCTTTAGTTTTACAGACAATTCCTGCATCGTAACATCTTCTGTCATAATCATCGTTTAGCCAATGATATTTAGTGCAGAAATCAGGAATACTACTTATTCTTGGAATGTAATATTCCTCAAACATTTTAGGCTTCCATGGTAACTTAGTAAGTTCAAGCTGCCCTGTTAGCAGGAGCATAAAATTCGGTGCAGGTTTCCACTCGTAAGGGTCATTACAAGAAGATTTATAAAACCCTTTTTCTGTTATTTTGAAATAATCATGCAATTCTAAGTCCCAATCTTCAATGCGGAAAACCTCATTCAATTCTACGCCTAAGCATTCTGCTATTTTTGCCATGCAATTAGCCATTTATCTCTCTCCTCCTTTACCACTGCTAATAACTTTTCTGTCATAGCGATAGCCTCTTCTTTAGTTTTAAAAACAAGGCCTCGCTTATAGGGTTTTTCATCATATTCCTCACCATCCCATGTATAAATATCATATTTTTCCCGATTAAAAATATCAGGTGTATAATACAGCTCTTCAAGAGCAGGTTTCCACGGGAGCTTACAAATTGATAGATTGCCATAGATAAGTCCAATTAATATACCATCAGCTGCAATCTCCCAAGAAGAGCCATCTTCAATGTCGTTGGACATATACAAAAATCCATCTGAAAACTGAAAAAAGCTATTTTTTAATGAGGTGTCATTACCAATCTGAAAAATCTCCTCATCCTCTACCCCAAGTAGGTTAACCACTTCTTTCATGTAATTAGTCATTTCAATCACTCCTTATATCCCAGTCTCTCAGCCCAACGCTTCCATTTGGGGGTGTCTCCTATATCAGAATCGTCAAGAACAGCCGTCAGTATTTTCTTATCTTTGAAGCATAAAAGAGCCATAACCATACTACAATCCAGCATTTCCTCTGTAAGGTTTATCATGACACTCTCTTCTGTCTTTGGTGTGACATTTTCATTCAGTCCCTTGGCTCTAATTAGCTTCAATGCTGCCTGGGATAATTCGCTGGCTTCTTCTGCGAGCTGCTCCAACAGGGCACGCTCGTCCAGCTTATCAAGAATATAGTCCTTATAGTTCGCATAATCACTCATTTTCTGTACCTCTCTCAATGTTTCTCTGCCATTCTCCAGCCAATTTAGCCAGCTTCTCATACACGCTATCGACGTGGTCTACAATCTCACGGAGTTCATCAGGCTGGTAGTTTCTCACATTGGCTCTGGTCTGCTTTGTCATGTATGCCAGCAATGCCATCTGCAAGGTGGGATAATAGTATTTGTTCACCCACACTTCTTCTGCCCCGCCATCAGATTGTTTTCTGATGTTCTTCTTCTGTAAGATGAACTGTACTTCATCTGCTGTTAATCTCCAATTTTCTGATAACTGAATCATTTATTGTGTTCCTCCTCAATATGCTAAACATAATATGTTATGTGACGGATAAGGTCATAGTATACTGTTTTGATAGATTCCTGGTACATGGACTCCTTATCTGGCACTACCACGCCATAATAAAGATTAATAATTGCCCAGAATAGATTATCCTCACACACGCCCCATGCTTCACATACATCTTCTGCATCATATTTTGTGTTTTCTTGTGTCGGAATAGGTGGAATAGTTCCAGCTTTAACACCCTCTGCATGATGTTTGATATACCATGCAGCCTTTTCCAAGTCTGTTTTCACATCATCAGACTTCTTGCCAGCTCTGGCAATGTACTTAATCGCATTACCTAGGCAGAAGTCTAGCTTCCAATCCTCGATAACATCAATAGCCTCTATACCGCCAGCTTTGTAATATTCTGGATGATCTACATTACTCATTTATTATTCCACCTCACAATACTTTTTAGCTTTTTGTGCCAGCCAATTAGCTTTTCTAGGATGTATCCCGAAGCCGAAAATCTGCACGCTGTCCATCTTTATCAGCACTGTGTTATCCTTAAAGAAATACATATCAACGGTTCTTGGATTGACCTCTGCAATTACCTTACATGCCTTTGACAAGCAATCAGCATTAAAAGCACAGCTGGTAGGTACTCCATCAAATTCTGCCACTGAATACTCAAAAAATATAAACTCATCCTCACCGGAGAAAATCCATAACTTATTTCCTTTAACTTTAAGAAAGACTGGGTAAAGTTCTTCCTTAGTGGTCAGCTTTTTGCAAGTATCAAATATTACTGCCAGCTTCTTAAAGCTCTCTCTCAGGCCCTTATCACTGTAAAAAGTTACACTGGTCGTAAAACCCTTTGTCTGAAAAAACTTGTTTACATCAGGATATTTTTCAGGCACTGCCAAGAGTTCTGTCCCTTTAGGATTAATCAGCTGAGGCTCCTGTTTACAACCGACTTCACATTTAATCACAAAATATGTATCGAAGCTAATAACCTCGCCATCTTTAATAAATATGTAATTAAGTACAGGTTTTGCTTTGTTTTTGCTTACAAACTTTTCTGCATACCGAATTGCTTTTGCTAAATCAATCATATTTCTCACATTTTCTTTCCTTTTTCCGCCCCTAATGCGCAGGGCTTTTTCACTTAATCTCACATGCTAGATTAAACTCCTTGACTATCAGCCCTACCAGTTTGTACACGGCTCCATTTTTACCCATAAAGCGACGGTACCAGCCTGATTCCTCCAAGGTGTCAGCCTTGATAATCATCTGTGTTTTCGCCTTTACAATCATTCTATTGCGTTTGTTCATCTATTCCCCTGCTTTCACTGATATACAATTTCAACTTTGGCAATAAATACTGCTAGCAGTAAAAGTACCCATGCTATAAGTGGGAACCTAGCTTCAACCTGAATAGGTTGAAACAGGTATCTAAATGCGTTGCGAATAGTATTCATTTTCTTCATTCCTTTGCTTATTCACTCTTTGACACTCCCCATGCCTAAAGGCAGGGGATTCTTGGTTCCCTGAGCACTGCATATAGGCCACGGCCTATATGTCTTACACGCTCTCCCCAAGCGTAGATTTCCGTGTGCCCCACGGTATTTTATTCTTTAGCTTATCTAAAAAAGCTTTATATCCCCATGTCTAAATACAGGGGTTTTACGGCGTTCTTTGATAATATTGTTTCTGTCTTGGATTATGGTTCACTCGCATGTGTTGTTTCTTTCATTCACCTTGGTTCGCTCAAATTTTATGTTTCTATCTACAAGGATGGCTCATTCTAACATATTGTTTCTGTCTAAAACCGTGATTCACTCTAGAAATATGTTACAGTCAATTATCATGGTTCGCTTGCTACAGATGTTTCTGTCTGGAAGTGTGGCTCATTCTAAACGAATGTTATTATCTACAACATTGATTCACTCTTGCACTATGATTCTGTCAGGCTTAATGGCTCGTTTCAAGAAGGTGTTACTGTCAGTTCCTATGACTCACTCTAACCATCTGTTTCTATCTAGCCATATGGTTCGCTCAATCAGGCTGTTGCTGTCAGCTATAATGGCTCGTTCTAGTATACTGTTTCTATCTAACGATATGATTCACTACATCAATATGTTACTGTCGATTATTATGGTTCACTCGATAGTTGTGTTTCTATCTTCTTTAATTGGTTCGTTCCAAGGACATGTTACTATCTACTTATGATGACTCACTCGATGATTATGTTTCTATCTTCTTAAATGGTTCGCTCCTACGATCTGTTTCTAACATCGTATGTGGCTCGCTATGCTTATGGTCTATTTGGTACTTCAATCATATGTGCATGGCCTAACTGCGCTATGGCAAATGGCTTTGGTGGCTTCTCTCCTCTGTCCAGCTCATACCAAACTTCAAAGAGGTGGGAAAGGGAAATTTTCACTGTCCATCGCAATGCTCTGGCTCTGATATGCTGTGCAGGAAGTTTGCCGATGGAATAGGCTTTATATGCTTCTGTTGTCTTGCCAATTTTGAATTTCTCCAGCTTTTCCTTTGCCTGTTCTGCATAATCCCCTTTCTCATTCTTTTCAGTTTCATATTCCTTACGTTCAAGGTAAAGTCTGCTATAGAACGCATTGGGGTTGCTCTGAACTTTCAAGAAACTCTGTCCCAACTTCCAACAAAGAGTTTTAAAGCCAGCATTCCAGGGGCGTTTCTGTCCCTTTTTCCATTCTACTGTTGGGTCCAACCCTGCGAATTTCCATATAGCACCTGCGGTTTGACATTTCTTGATGTCGATGTTAGCTATCATGCCAGCAGCGATTACAGGTCCTATACCGGTAATAGATAACATCCATCTGCCAACAGGCTGACTCTCAACATATTTCTTCAAGACTGATTTGATTTCATTTTCTACTTTCTCATATTGAACCCCAAAGAAAGCTATTGTTTCATGAGGTTCTTTTTCGTCAGCCTCATTCAATATTCTTTGCTGATTATTGGAAACAATTCTGTTGTGTTGCATTTGATAATACAAATCCACTAAATACCTTGCTTCCTGATGTGATAATGTGGCAGCTGCGTTCCTCACATCTCTGTTTAGCTTATCAATAATATTTTCCATCTTTTTTCTCCTTTGACTTCCTTTCGAAAAACCTAGTATGCCTATCTACACATACTACGGAATAACCCTATTTCCATTTCATTATCAACAAAACAGCTATTCGTTTTAGTGAAATACCTCGTGTCTACCAGCCTTGCTTCCCCACAATAGTATTTGAAATCAAGTGCTAATTGCTCCCATTCTGAACAAAGATACCCCATACAGAAAGAGCTAATTGCTATAACATCGTCAGGAAAGTAAACTTTGGTCGATAGTGGATATTTATCAACGATTGTCAGTGCAGTATTTCCTGAATCTATAGGCAATACTGGCTCAATTCCAAGATAACCATTTGGAAATAACTCTTTAGCAAAGCCGTAATTACTACCTATGTCTACTACAGGAGAAGAATCTGTGAGTCTCTTGATAGCTTCATATATGCACCTCGTTTCTGATATATAAGAACAGAAGCAATAATGATAGTTATCCTCGTCCTGTCTCATATTTACACCTCATTTTTACGAATTAGCATTGACTTCCATACTGTAGAGTTTTAAGATGCCTCGGAATGAAAGAAACGGCTTTGTGGTAGACCACCCCTGCGAGGAGATAAAAAGGTAGTCTGCCTAGATGCCACATCATTCAAGTTTCCGTGTTCTGCTTGTGACCTATATACATCTTTCTACTGTCGTCATCGAGCCTCTGACAGTTTGGCTTTGGCCTATCTGATGTACCCCCTCGACATTAGTTAGTATCGTGTCGACTCTAACGATGCCCCCGTTCCCTTTTACCATATCCATTATCAAGACTTAGGTCTAACACAGGCTTGGAACACTTTACCTGCTGACGTTGTAGTGGACACAAGCATTAGGCAATCACACTACAGCGAATCCACTTCTCTGCATGGGCGGAATTAAACCCCGTTTTTTAAGTGGTGGCACCCCACTGTCACGAACAACCTAGAAAACTAACAATAATCCAAGTTGCCGTCAAACCAGTATGAAATGTTACTATTCTTGTTACTGATATGTAGCTGTTTTTAGCTACAAAAAGGCAAAATTAATCCTTTATTGAATCCACAATAAAATTAGACAAAGGTGCTTTCAATTCGCCCCGCTCCAAAGAACGAGAAATTAGGTAAAAGCCAATTGAAACCAAGGTGCTGTAGTTTGTATTAAGTATTTTGCAAAGGTTCCTAGCAACTTCTTTGTCTTTAGCGGGAATTTTTACATTTACTGCTTCTCTTTGTTCCAAATTAAGTCCTCCTTTATAAAATTGTATTTTATTCATCTACAAATTTATTATAAAAAAGCTACACGATAAGTCAAGATGAAAACAAAAAAACGAGGGAAATTTTTTTTGAAATCTCCCTCGTCCTGGTTAGTGGATATTCTTTAGTTCTTTTTCTGCTCCGCATTTCAAGAGTTTAAGCCAGCCACAGTTAGGTATAACAGCAATAGCCTCCTCATAGAGCTTTGCAGTAGCCGTCTCCCATGCTTTCCATTTAGAATTGATAACCTGCATATCTTTCATGCGCTCGGCTCGCTCTAACGGCTTTACGGATAATTCAGGCTCAAATATCTTAATAGGGGTTACATTGGCAGGAACAGGTTTTACAATTTCGCCATACTCCCAAATGATTTTCTCTAAAGTCTGATAATGATTCAGTGTTTCATTGATATACTGTTTGTAATGCCTACGAGCTTCATGACTGCAATCACCAAACATTTTGTATATCAGTGATACTTCTTGATGAAACATTACTCCCTGCAATTGATGTACAAGTACCTTTTGCCACATCGCCTTTATCTCTGGTGTCATGTTAATCACCTCACGCTATTTTGGTAACAATGAGATTTGCATTGTTCAAAATGCCCGCACTACCTGTATAGCGTACATTAATGGTGGCTGTTTGCCCCTGAACGGTACTGCCGACAGCTATCAATGCAGCAAAACCGATACTTTGCGGTGCTCCTGCTGCTGTGGTAGCTACAGACGAAGCTCTATTCACGGCACTGCCATTGGCATAGAGCTGTGCTCCAATAGTCCCCTCAGCTGTACTTGCACCATAGGCTGTAAAATCCACTCTGTAGATACCTGGTCTATTAAGACTTACAGTGGCATTATCGTTGCCTAAAACAGCCGTTACTCCTGTCTGCAAGTTCTTATTGGCAAATGTAATATTGGTGTTAGTTGTTACTGTTAGTGTCTGGGAATTTGCTTCCAACATGAGAATCACTCCTTCTAATATTTTGTATTGTAAATCAGCTGTTGCATAATACGCATATACTGCAGAACCATTTTGCTAACCTTGACAAAATGGTCATAAAAAATTTGGTATACCATTTTCTTGATGTCACGAAAATGGTTGTAAAAAGGTGTTTTGCACCATTCCGTGCACACGCACGAAATGTTCATAGAAAAATAGAAAAAGCAGGAGCACCGCCCTTTAGCAATGTTCCTGCTTTTGTTGGTGCGGATATGCACTCTATTATGGGTTAGAGAATGGTTGTGCCACCATAGTTGGTTGCGTAAGGACTAGAAACAACATAAGCTGGCTGAGGATATGGCTTCAATGCACCAATCAATGCCTGAGTCTGTGCATTATTGCCAAGTGTCAGCTGTGCTGCCTGCAAGTCGGTACGGAGCTGTGCAATGGTGTTATCCTTTGCATTGCTCTCCATCTGGCAGAGTTTGTCAAGAATCTTCTGAGTGTTGAACGTAGCATTGGTAGTGATGTCGCAAGTATTCTTGCTCATCTCATAACGAACAGAATCTATGTTCCTATTCGTCTCGCAGCAGCAGGACTTATTGTCAAAACCTAACTGCATGATAGCTTCGCCGATGCGCTGTCCCTGCCCAGTAAGGGTAGTTGTGGCGTTATTAATGAGCTGTGCATTTTCATAGCCGTTGGAACACAGTCCTCTTTCAATTCCCCGAACATCGTTCTGGAGGTTATTGAAGTTGAAACCATTGGTTACATCAGCCTGAGTAGCATAGTTCTGTGGAGGCATAGGTGGCTGCATCCCTCTGTTACCCCAACCGCCAAAGCCGTTACCGCCCCAGAAGAATATCATCAGCAGAATAATCCACCAGCCACCATTCTGAAAACCGTCGTTATCACGATTGATAAGACCGCCTAAAATGTTGCCAATCAGATTGTCGTCCATCGTTATCACCCTTTCGTTTTGAAATTATTTATTTCAGCTGCAACTGTATCAAAATTAATACCGAATTTGTTTGCTATCTGGTATGCCATAGGCATTAGAGCCTGAAAGCGTGTCCTCTGCTCCTGTGTCATATTGGCGATGGCTTTTAGAGCACTCTCTCTAGGATTTTTGGTATTTAGAATGTTCTTTAGAGAACCCTGCGGTGTTGGCTGGCTTCTCATTGCTTGACTGAATATTGGATTCATTTTGCTTACTCCTTTCTAATAACTCTGCAATCTTTGCCACATTCTGCTCCAAATTATCCATCCTATCTTCCAATGTAGCAGGTGGTGTCGGTCTATTTTCCTGTGTAAGAGCAGTAAATGTGTATGGCTGTAACATTTTCTGTCCATTTACTATGCTGACAACATAGAAAATAGGTTCATTAGCAAGCATAAATATTGTCTGACTTCCGTCCATGGGGACAGGAGCACTCTGTATCTCTGAAAATGAATTTACCATTATCCATCGTCCTGATGGTGGCTGTTGTAAACCCATAGGAGCACCATATCCAAACATCTCAATCACCTCTTGCTTATATTGTATCAGCTATTGATGTTTGTAAAGTGTCGTGTTTCTGTCTAAAAAATGTCAAAAAAATAGGAGGGACATCTACCAATAAGGCAGGTGTCCCTCTTTCTATCTGTTAAGTGCTTTATAAACTTTGTCGTAGCCATTGGCTATAATTCTATTAACTGTTTCAATCGAATATCCGTATTCAATAGCAATAGCATTTACACTCTTGCCATATATGAACTTGGCATCCAGAATCTTTCGATACGGTTCTGGTATTTTGGCTTCCTCTACTATTTGCCTAAAATCAGTTAATGTGGAGTCTGTGAGAAAAGCTCTCGCAATTTTTCTGCTGAATAACATTTTCTCACCCCTCTATTACCACCTTTTTCTTGGTAGTTTCAACGCTGTTAGCTTTACTTATCCTGCTTTTGACCGTAGTAGTCTGGCAAGAAGTTTTTATGCTAGGCTGTGTGTTTGATAGAACATGAATTAGACAAATCGATGTTGCACATGTCGCCACACAAGAAATGATAAGTGCTATGGTAAGCCAGCGAATTGTCTTTTTCTGCATATTGACTGTTATAGCCAACACTGTTGCCATTTTAGCTATTTCTTTTTCCATATATCCCCCTAATTTATCCATTTTAGGCTTGTAGTACCCTGATACCCTTTTTCCCACACGAACCATGCATAAGCTACTGCATTGCTTTTACTTCCTGTTGCATCTGAGAAATTGCCATTTCTAGCACAATGCAATCTTGATGAGCTGACATAGACTATTTTAGGAGGATTGTCTAAGAAAAATTGCTTTCTTCTTTTGCTTTCCAAAAACTGCAACCTTAGAAACATAGCCACTTTATGCCCATCATCAAGCACATCTATAGCCCTTTGACAAAACTCTAAAGCATATTTATAAGGCGGATTTGTGATTATATCGCATTTTTCCACCTTAAAATCGCTATTTAGAAAATCTGATATATCGCCGTAACCTCTATCTACAAGGTCAGTGCTTGTGACGATGTGCCCGTGCTTTTTGAGAACTTCTGACATGTGTCCCTCACCGCATGCTGGTTCCCAAATAACAGGACAGAACTTCTCTGCCTCTAGCAGCACCTCAACAGCCTTTGGCTCCGTGGCATAGTAATCCTCGCTGGCTCGTACTTCTTCCGAGTGATTCGTGGCACCTATGGTGTATATTGTCTTGCAATTACTCCAATCCTTTGCCATGATAACCTCCATCGTAATTGATACACTCCACTCCGTATCGCAAGCAAGCCAAATGCTCTAAGCGGCAGCCTCGGTAAGCCTCCCACCCCTCTGCAAAATAAGCAACATCGGCTTTTGCAAGAAACTGAAAACTTTTGCCTAAAAGCCATAGCCCGCTAGCTTTAACATCGGCTGGTTCTTCTTCACCCTGAAAAAACGAATCTAATACTTCCACTTCATTGCCTGGAAACATTTCTCTGACTATTTCAATAGCCTTGTTGCGTTCTGCCAAAATATCTTCGTCGGTCTTTCCTCGCATGCCTTGTGAGATGAACAACTTCATAAAAATCACTCCTTTATTTATTCTTGGATAATCTGAATAATTATCTATGGACACTACGGTACCATCTAAACATATTCAGTCTATCCATAAATATATTAATCTTTGTGTTGTCACCAAGAATACGTGACTTTGGCCATCACACGCTGGTCGTCTGTATCATAATCAACGCCAACGCCCATATATTTTCCGCTTTTGCTGATTTTCCACTGATGGGTATAACCCACAGTCTTTTCAGCAGGATAATATTCAATTGTATTTATATGTTTTTTGTAAGCCTGCACATTGTACTGATTCAGATTAACAGTAGTGTTTTTATCCAGCTTGTCAAGCTCTATACTTTTTTCTGGGTGGTCTTTATCAGTGACTATAGAGAAGTCTGCTTTCTCCTGCTTACCAGCCTTTTCAGAAGCCTCCTGAGCTTTGTCGCCTGTTGTTTGAATAATATATACAGGTTCTTTTTCAGTCACTCTGATTTCGCGTATAGTTTCAGACACCTGCTTTGTCTGCCCGCTGTCCAGCTTGATGTGAGCATTGTTAGCAGCCTTTTCAACCCCCGCCGGTGTTTCTGCTTGTTGCTGCGGTATTGTAGTCACAGGTTCGGGAGCTGGCTTCAAAGTAGTATCAATAATGAAGAGTAGAGCGGCCGCAATTACCGCAACACACCCAAACACAAAACCACCGGCCAAGTCGTTTTTATTTCTCTCGAACCAATCTTTGATTTTCTTCCACATAACTTCCTCCACGTTGTATATATAGCGGCAGCCTAAGCTACCGCTACACCATTACATCACTCGTACTTTGTGTTCAGCTGCTTAATATACACATCTTCATACAGTTCCTGCTTATCACCATTGTATGTGTACTCTACATACACCCCGTCGCCATTAACAGTCGTAGATGCCAAGGCTTTGTAATTCTGCAATGTCTTACACGCCCACACGATAAATACATTATCTAAGTTAATGTGTCCGTTAGAAAACATCTTGTTGTATGTTTTTACAAGACGATTCTTACAAACGCTCTGAAAATCTTCCATGCCTGTTATAATCATTCTTCTGCCTCCTAATTCTGCTTGTACCAATTGGCTTTGCCTCTCAGTACATCACCACCACGGCTTCCATCGGTAGACCACGGATTGTACGCTGGACTTTCAGAAGTACCGAGATATTCTAAATCGCCCCTAGTATCGCCGTCTTGGTAACTATCATTCCACCAAGCATACGGATTGTGAGTACCAATGCCTCCATCTTCGTTGTTTGCAGCTTCGCCATGTGTCATGACATGCTGCTTGTCGATAGTCAGCCACCATGCAGAGGCTACCGCATTGATTACTTGAGCCATTACTTCAATCTGTTTTGCTGTAGGAGGATAAGAACCTAGATCAGCAGAACCAGCTCCATAGGCACAGCACAAAGCAATGCCTAAAGAACCGCTGTTTCTCCGCCAAGTATGGCTCTTTGTTTCTGCAAAATCGGTAGTAGATACAAAAATCTCGCCTTTCCCTGTAATGTCGATATGATAGTCGGAAAACAGACTATCATATTTACCTGCCGTCCAATGCAAGTAAATTTTCGGTTCATATCCGTGAGCCTTGGCAATGCTCCACACTTTTTCTCTACTGTTTTCTGCAAGCTGCTTTACCTGCTCTAGTGTTACTTCCTGCATATCAATCACCCCTTGTTTTTGAAGTTCGTTACAAAAATAAAGTAGGCATCCTGCTGTGAGAATACCTACTCCTACAAAACTATTATTTTTTTTCGGGTTTTTCGCCCTCGGCAGAATTATATTTACTGTCGAGGAAATACTTTGCGTACTGGCTTCCTGCCAGTGTGGCCACGCCTGTCATACCTGCGACTACTGCTGTGATACCCTGCCAGCATGAGCCGAGGTCAAAATTCGTTCCATGTAGGCCATTGCTCCAAAAGCCAAACAGCCAACTAAACATGACCATTGCCAGGAATATCATCATTATGGTGACGAGTACGCCTATCTGTTTTGTCTGCAATGCTTGAAATACGTTCTTTAACTTCTCTGTCAAAATTATCACCTCACTCTTGATGTTCGATGCGCTTTTCCAAACTATCCAGTCTGTGGTGAGCAGAACGAACACTATTTTCGGTCTGTGCAAGTCGGACATCTAGTTTGTGCCGTTCGGAATTACTGCGTTTTAGCTCTGCTAGCATTTCATCAAATTTAGATTCAAATTTATCTAATGATGTATATATTGGTTTTAGAACAACATAACCAAACACACTGAACAAGAAACCAAAAATTGCAACAATACCTGCTACTGTCTGTACAACTTCGTTAAAAGCCATGCTATCACCTCTTGATTGCTAGAATGGTTTACCAGTTATATAGGTAAATTCTTCTTCCGTGATAGTGCCTTTTTTTACCCGTAATCGTAAGACAGTATCATTGATTTTTCCTGCTTTGTACAGCCTTTCCAACGATTCTACTATTAATCGCATGCTAAATCACCCCCTCTTCAATAAGTTTTTCAGTGTATTCATCTATAATCTCTGCTTCTCGCCTAAATGACACATCTTGCAAAGATTTTAAAATGAAATACTCGTCGCACGAAATTACTCTTTCATCATACGTGTAGGATTTGTTGCCATCTTCATCTGTACTTTCTACAATATTCTGATGAAGAAGATATTTATCATTACCTGCTTTTTGAAATATCTCTGGCTTTACATTGGAATGTGCTGTTACCCAGCTACCCATAGCTTATCACTTCCTTTTGTCTGCATAACTGATAGTCTTTTTGAAATTATCTAAAGGCAATTGCAAATCAGCTATAAAATCATGCATATCGTAAATTCTACAGCGTGATATATAGGCAAATGCTCTTTTTGCATCATAAGAAGTTATTTTCTGATGATTGTTCATTTTCTTCCTTATGTGATTCAAACATCGCCTTGTCTTTACGAATGTTTTAGGCTTCATTGTAATCTTATAATATGTTATCAAAGAACCAACATATGTTATTTTATTCTTTGATGTCATGTGAATTTGTGCTTTGTGTTTCAAAGAAAGTCCTATTAGTTCAAGGTGGTTTACAACCCCATCTACAACCTTTTTTAGTTTTCGCTTATTAGGTGAAAATATGAGTATATCGTCATTATACCTTACATAATACGGCGCTATTTTCTTTCCAAATGACTTAATAAGATTGTCAAGCGGTGTCAATAATATGTTGGCAAACCATTGTGATGTATATAGCCCTATCGGACACCCTCGCTTTATAACACCTAGTTCTGGATGGATAATAACATTGCCACGCAGAATACGTGCGAAAAGGGCTAAAGTTTTCTTATCCCTGATAATTCTTCTAAGCACATGAAAGACTGTTGATGGCTTTATGGAATTGAAAAATTGCTTTATATCTAGTTTGACGAAATATTTCGTGTTTTTCTTGTCATTCATTGCGTGCCTAATATATTTTACCATATTTTCAAGCCCTCCGTATTTGGGCACACTTGCATAAGAATGTTTGTAGAATCTATTGATAAAGTAAGGTTTACATACCTGCATTATGGCATGATGAACAACCTGGTCTTTAATAAAATCTGGGCAAACTATTTCACGTTTCTTTTTCTGCACACCATCGTTGATTATTTTTATGTTGTGTATTCGCTTTGGCCTCCATAAATTGTTTTTTAGTTCATAATGAAGCTGTGTCACAACTTCATCTTCGTTAAAAAGAGCACTTTTCACACTGCGTTTATCTCTTTTTCCCTTGGCTGCGTTGTGTAGAGCCATCCTCAAATTAGATTCACTTATTATTTCATTGAATAGATTATTTATAGTTTTCATATGTTAAAATCCTTTGAACAAAGGTCTACGGATATTATGATTTTACTCTTACTAATCCGCTTTCTGTATGCCTAATTTTCTCTCCGTATGGAGTGTGGATATATACCGACATTATTTATATTGTGTTCAAGTTACAAGGCGGCGCCATAGTTCACGTTCGAGTTCGACGGAGAGTTATTCGAGTTCCAATAGAACAGGCCGTAGTTCGAGTTACCACCGTAGCCGCCTCGTCTGTATATACCCATATATTTAATTTCTAAAATGTTACTATTCCCTGGGAAAGCGAGCGGGGAGGGGAATCCTCCCCTGCACCCCTCCCATCAGAAATTTTTAAAGGACAAGGCGGCGCCACAGTCCACGGCCGAGGACGACGGAGAGCAATACGAGTCCCAACAGAACAGGCCGCAGCCCGAGTAACCACCGGGGCCGTTTATAAGCAAACCTGTATTTCCTCTGTACATATAGTCGCTGAGATGTGTGGTATCTGAACCACCAATGCTCATAGGTGCAGTAATGCACTGTGAATTGCCCTGCATTTTTGTCATATACCCATTAGATGTTGGTATTTTCAATCCTGTGTTTATGTACCCTGTACCACTATCGTTATAACCATTAATGGTAGAACCATCTACTACAGAATATGTATGCTTTATCAAAATAGTGGCATAATCAGAGTTCATAATGACACCAGCACAGTATCTATAAATATCACCCCACGGATTTTCTATGCCGAAAAATTTTGTTGCATATGTGTTTTGGTAATCGAGTGTCCCCCAAAACATTCCCTTTTTATTGCCTGCCCCTGTTGGTACTACATGATAGCTAGTTCCACCAGCACCTACGGCCTTTTGTGAATTTAGTCTTTTAGTTACGAGGATTCCGAGACATCTAAGTAAATCCCAATCGCTCCACAGGTCGATGTTCCAACCCTCACCACATTGTCTTGCATAATTCATGCAGGTAGTTAGTCCACCGCTTATGTTGGTTGTTGCGACATTTCCTGTAGACAAAGAACGGAACTTTCCGTTTATAAGACTTGCTTCGTAGATGGCCATATAGTAGTGGTCAGCATAAGTGCCATCTTCCTTTTTGCATGACCAGCACTCATAATCATCATCATATTTTTCCGAACAGAAGTGGATGAATAGCATGGAAGCTACCCTCTGAACCTTGATGAACACAGGAGAGAACTCCATCATTGCATTTCCCTCATACGATGTGTTAGAAACATCGGAAGGACTGCCATCTTCTTTCAGAGTGTAATCGTCTGGATTAAGATAATAATCAACCTTTCCGTCAAATTTCAGCATACATGGACGAGGCATAAATGGTGCGTTTTTCCAACTGCCCCAGTCACATTTGTTATTATCCATCTGGGCATTGACATTCATTATGACTCTAAGTGGCTTATAATCGGAATTATCGTACCCAGGTGGATAGGTAACAGAATCTGCTTCAATAGGATTTTTTTCATCTATGCAAACAGCATAATGCCAGTAATCGAATCTGTTAAGATTGCTGTTTGATACCGCACCGCTGGTAGCAATAGGAAACGCTCTATAGTACCATTGCTCGGAGCTTTCCTGTTCATCGACATATGCCGTGGATTTAAACTTATTACGAACGGCACATATCAACACCAAAGTTCCGTCCTCTATGTTGGTAGGGTATGAACCTTTCTTCTTAACAACAGCTGTTTCTCCCCAGGCATCATTGGTCGAATCGTCAGGGTCCTCCCACATCAGGTGAACTTTTGAATTGTTGTCAGAACGGGTTATTCGCCTATGTTTTACATGACCTAAATCCGTAGACAAAGTAGTATCAATAGTTATATCTTTTATGACATCTGCATTTTTTCCAACATTAAGCGTGTAAGTAGAAGAACTGCCATTGCCTTTCGTAACGACAACAGTGTTGGTATTGTTAGGCTGAAACTCTATGTCCCTAACATAATTAGATATTTCAGCAATGGCTTTTGTGAACTGTCCCTGTGAAACAAAGCCACTGGAATCCATACTCATAGGCCCACCAAACAAGTCGTATTTGTAGCTTATGATTATTTCTCCCGTTTCAGTATTCGTTTCTTTTACTTCGATGATTCCAACATTTGTACCGGCCGCACAATCCTTGCCCTCGCCCTCCACAAAATAATCCGTGGTAGTAAACTTATCCTTAATGTTGTAGACATTACCTACTGTCATTTTAGATGGCATAGGCAGGTCAGCAAATAAAATACTGCCATACGACTTCATAAGACTGTCGTAAACCTTTCTTAGACCGCCTACAGTTACAAGTTTATTGCCATTTTTTAAGCCCATTCTATCAATCCTCCGTAATTACCGCAGTCATAGCTGCTAACACTTCGTCCTCTGTAGCAATATCCCCTGTGCCAACACCGCTTATCTGTACCCATTTAGGAGATTTATCTTCCAAGTCAGTTTTGAAGTCGGAAGACGCTGTATGTAACTCCAAACATTCAAAAAGTGCATGATTATAAATGACGGAACTACCTTTTGCGTAAAGAGTACCAGCTGTCCAATGGTCAATGTCTGCAATAAGTGACTCCCACTGCGGATTTTTTGTCATATAATCGTAACTCATGCCTGTTCTATCGTCTACAGGAAGAGCACAACGATATAGTTTTCGGTTAAGCACAGCAACATCTTGTGACTCGTAAGTTTTACTAGAATCATAGTCTAAGATTCGTTCATCTTTGATTTGTGTCCAATAAGGGGATAATCCATGAACATCTATAAATGAAAAACTCCATCCGTCCTTACTACTATGTGAGCTTCCTGCATAATATACACCATACAACCGAATTTTTATATACGAGCAACATATAGCTGTAAATTTTGCAGTGATATTATCCATTAGGTAATGGAAAATGCTTACAAGGTTATATTTTTTTCCATCGATGCTAGTATAAATACTAATATCGGCACTATCAACTGCACCGCCTTTATGAAAATACCGACCGAAAGATACCTTTGTCACATCACTAACTTGCGGGAGTTTGATTACTAACTCACCATAGTATCTTTTTAAATCATTGTCATATTTATTCATCATAAACACTTGCTCAGTAGCTAGGTAGGTTATTCTGTATGATTCAATACTATGTGGTGTATTTGGAGGTATTGGCTCTCTTTTTGAGCATTTATAAACCCTTTTGTTTCCGCAATAAGCTGTTTCTCCATACAAATGATTACGAATGTACCCGCTCCGATAATCGTAATCAACCAAACTGGTGCATACTGGGTCATAGCGTGAACTATGCTCTGCTTCAGTGGAGGGAGCTTTATAGTATCCTCTTGAAAGTCGTAGTCCAGTATAGGAATCGTAAATCAATTCTTGGCCTAACGAGTATGTTGGTATACCTGTGGTGATAACACTTCGTCGGTCTAGCTTATACCAACAACTATTAACCAAATCATCTATGAATGTTCCGCTAGTATGTGCTTTATAACATCTATATATAGAAAAATCTTCATATACAATATCTCCGACATTGTATATGGTTTTTGTCTGCCAAGGTGGGATACTTTGTGATTTGCTGACTTCCTCCCAATATTTGGAAAGCTCGGTATCACTCATGGTACTAGAGCTTGTGTGTGCCAGCTTACAGCGATACAGTTTGTATTTGTACACACACAAATCTGCCACGGCATATTTTTTTTCTGGTTCCCAATCGGTAATTTTGTCATGACCGATAAGTTCCCACTTGTCTTTATCATCAGCAAAACTTGTGCCAGCAGTATGGTCTAATTTAGCACGGTACAACTTGCTGTCTTTTACGACAATATCGTTAGCCTTATATACCTGTTTTGTTGCCCAGTCTGGTGCGTATGGATTACCACCGCCTATGATGTCCCAATTCGCCATATCTGCCTTAATGGTGGTAGTAGATGTGTGGGCGGTATTACAACGATAAATCAACCCATTGACGGTAATTACAGCACCTACTTTGTAGTAAGTGCTTTTTTTCCATGTATCAATGCTGGAAAAGAGCAGTTCCCACTTGTCAGTATCTGCTGAAAATGTTGTGCTGGTATGTTTGGTATTGGCTCTGTATATAGAACCATCTTTTACGACAACTTTGCCAACCTCATAACTGGTCTTGGTTGCCCAATCAGTAAGAAGTGCTGCCTCTCCTATGAGCCTCCAATTAGCGGTTTTGTCGTCCTCCCATGAAGAAGTAGCAGTATGTTTCAGTGTGCAGGAATATATTTTGCCGTCCATAGTCACTGTCATACCAGGCTCGTAATTATAACCAGCTCCTACCCAGCCATTGATATGAGAACAGAAGAACTCCCAGTTAGCATAATCTGTGAAGAAATCATTGCCTGATACATGGGTAGATTTTGCATAATAGGCATTGTTCCAAGCTGACACAAGCTGTCCTTTTTGGTACAAAGTCTTTACAGTCCACTTTGCCATTCCGCTGGAACTGCTGACAAACTCCCAGTTGGCAACATCATCACTGAACTGTGTGCTTGATGATTTATGGGCAGACAGTGCCCTAGCAATAGCACCATTAACAACAACTACTTCATTCTGCTTGTAGTCATGTTTGATTTCCCAATCTGGAATATTTGGGTCATGCCCTACATATTCCCAGTTAGCAATGTCATCGCTAAGGCTGGTTGTTGAAGTGTGTGCAGTCTTTACCCTGTACAGCTTGGAGTCGCTTACTATTATCTCATTCTCCTTGTAAGCGTGCTTAGTCACCCAATCTGGGATATAAGGAGCACCGCCTTTTATGCTCTCCCAATTGTCAATATCTGCGCTAAGAGAAGTGGTAGAAGTATGTGCAGTTACACACTTATACAGGATTTTGTTGTTTTCAACAATAATTCCTGCTGGATAATATACTTCCGTTCTCCACGCATTTACAGTAGCCGTAACAAGTTCCCAATTGGCAATATCCGCAGTAAAATCTGCACTTGCAGTATGGTCTTTCACTGCTTTATAAAGAAGTCCGTTGTTAGTGACAAGCTGGCCTACTTGGTAACTTTCTTTGGAAGTCCATGCAGTAATCCTGCCTGTTCCACCTAATTTATCCCAATTTGCAGAATCATCTAAGAATGAAGCAGTAGCGGTGTGTGCCTGTTTAGCTCTGTAAATGGTCTTTTTATAAACGACAATATCATTTTTTAGATAATCGTGCTTAGCCTCCCAATCCTCAATATAAGGTGCTTTGATAAGCATTTCCCAATTGGCAATATCCTTGTCAATTGATGTCGTTGACTTATGGTTGGCAGTGGCACGATACATTTTGCCACCGCTTATCACAACATCATCTTTTTGGTAGTCATGAGATGCTTCCCAATCATTTATGTAAGGGAGTTTGGTAACTCTCGTCCATTTATCATTGTCAGCAATGATAGAGGTGGTAGATACATGAGCAGTTTTGCACTTATAAAGCTGGTTGCCACTTTCTACAATGATACCTGCTGGATAATAGGTGCTTTTGGCCCAGTGATTAAGGTCAGCTGTAACAACCGACCAATTTGCTGCATCCTGTGAAAAGGAAGTGCCAGATGTGTGGCTTGCAGTTGCTCTATACAGAATACCGTCATTAGTAACCAGTTGGCCTACATCATAGCTTTCCTTTGTTGTCCACTGAGATACGCCCCCAGCACCGCCTAATTTCTCCCATTTAGTAACATCGCTTGCAAATGCTGCAGAAGATTTATGCTTGCTAAGTGCTCTGTAAATGGTCTTTTTATAAACAACAGTTTCGTCCTTTAGATAGCTATGGCTGGCTTCCCAATCAGGAATGTAAGGGTCGTGCCCTACATACTCCCAATTGGCAATGTCAGTCTTTAAGTCAGTTGTAGAAGTATGGCTTGCCTTTGCCCTGTACAATTTTCTCTCACTGACAACTATTTCATTTTTCAAATAATCATGTTTAGTTTCCCAGTCTGGAATAAATGGATCTGCCCCGCTGATTAATTCCCAGTTCGCAATATCAGTTTTTAGGTCAATTGTAGATGTATGGTTGACTGTAGCTCTGTAGAGCTTACCCTCGCTGACAACCACTTCATTCTTGGAATAGGTGTGTTTTGTTTCCCAATCAGGAGCATTGGCATCATAACCATCAATCTGCACCCACTTGGCCTTAGTAAATGATTTGTCGTTGTTGGCTGTTTTACAAACCCACAGCTTATTGTTGAGTCTGACAACATCATTGGCATTATAAGAAGTGCCACTTGCCCATGCAGAAATAGTAGCAGCATCACCGGTAAAAGCAATTCTATCCCAATCTGACCAATCAGCACCGCTTCCACTCATATTACGATAATAAAGGCGAGCCTGTCCTTTGGTTCCACCATCGTAATACCCACACAGAAGCTCCGTAATGCCTCCGAATTTGCTGGCATAGATTCTTACAGAATTTCCTGATGTGATAGGGTATGTTGTTTTGCCACCCCCATGCAATTCGACTACGCTTGTTGACTTTGGCACATCCTTACGCGCTACCACGGAATCTGATGTAATCAAAGTATTATTGTAGAAATCAAGAGTATCTGTAGTGTTAAGTCTGCGGAGAATTAACTCACAAGTACCATTGGTTACTTTATCGCCCTCTCCGTATGCGACAGGGTAGTTTTCTGCATCGGTATTGCTAGTTCCAGCTTGAATGACCTCAAAGAAGCCCCACGATGGAATACCTGGTGCTCTGAATATGTCATGCAATGCATATTGAGTATTTGCTTTCCAATAGTCCCAATGGGACTTGTTTAGAGCGTGGTTCACATGCAATGCATTTTTATCAATGACAAGCAAGGCATCGTTGATAGACTCCTTGGCAACATGGTCTTGTGAATCTACTATAGGGATTGATAGATTTTTTGTTATTTTTGTGCCCATTTACTTTTTCACCTCGAAAATGCTGTTTGTTTCATTCCATGTATAATAATCTGCTGTTCCTAATTGCACAGTCTTTATCCAAGTTTTCACTGTGTAAGAGTCTGCTGGAGAGTCCGTTGTATATGTCGTAGAGTCGCTAAACCGCAGTACCGTACCATTTGGCAACCAATATGTGCCATCGGCAGCCAACATTGCACCTGGAGTCGATGGATTTACCACAGGGAATCCCAGCAATACAACAGGGCTATCATCATAATCAATATATTGTGGATTATTGTATTGCCCAGCAGGAAGAACAATCTGACCATTATTCTCTAAATCGTGAATCAGTCCAATTGCCCCTGTTTCATCGTAAGCAAATCCTACTATGGTAGGGACAATCCATAAGAATGTTCTCTCCTGTCGTTGCCAGCTTTCAAGCCCACCAAAAATGCAATACATCTGTATGGTTGTTTCCGCTCCAATGTCACCGCCATCTTTGCACCTGTCAGCCCACGAATAATAATATGCTTCGTTTGTCACTGTATCCTTACGGATACTCAGCCCACCAGCAAATACCTCAACAACATAATCAAGTCCATTCGGCTTTTCAAATGCTGTGCCAGAAACGGAATCAGCTACATCGTTTTGTGTAACTACAGTAAAAGTGGAATCCTTATCACGAGGTGCCCATGTAAGGCTTAAATCACCTGCCACCTTATCAGCATAATATTGGTCGCTCAACATATGTGCGGTCATACGAATCCTGCCTTGCACAGTTGGCCGAGAAGAACGCTGTTTTGTTTCAAAATGGATATTCAATGCTGGATTTAACTGTCCCTGCTGGTCAACGCTATCTGTAGTAATGGAGTAATATTCATCTGTTGTCTGTCCTTTACTGCATACCCAGCCGCCGCGTTTTACATTAATATAATGTCCGCTTTGGAGAAAAATAACTGGCTCGGTAGCAGAATGTTTTTGTGGAACAGTGTCGTATATGCCACGGATAACACCTAGTATTTTCCAATTTCCGTTAGGCTGTTGAACCATACCGCTATACGCAATCCATTCCTCACCTATGATAGCAATCCTATTGGCTTTCCTAGCAACATCAATGTCAGCAGAAGTCGGTATAAGCATTTCTTCAACCATATTGGTAATGCCGTTGACTTCTCTTACAGTAAATCCCTGCAAATCTTCGGCAAGTCCATCTTCTGGGTAGTTATAAACCATCTTGCCAACCGCTGTCCATGCTGTTGTATCGTTTGAACGAACAAAGTTGGAATCGGTCGCTGTCTTTCGCCACACATGCCATATCGTATTCGCAATAGATGGCTGACAAGCATACATTTTTACGAATGTTTCTGTCATTCGTGTGATTTCATATGGTTCTTCCCAAACACCCCATATTTGAATCTCACTAGGCTGTACAGGGTCGCGTTCCCATTCGGTACTGCCACTGTAGGTAAAGTTGTTCTTGGCAAGGGAGAATACATCCTCAACGGCATCTATCTTGACAGTACCATCAACAAAATCACTCAAATCAACATTTGTTGCCCTAAAAATCATGCTGGCTATGCCATATGGAGCAAATTTTACAACAAACCTATCGCCTAAACGTAGTGTTGACATAGTCCTGTCACACTCCAATGAGATGTTTGCCAGCGGATACCCCTGCTCTGTACCTACTCTTTTCGCGGCGTATAGCGCATTAGCTGCGGTAGTAAAGTAAGGGAAATCATAGGACTTTGTTGTCTTTACTCCGTTGAGAATTTCTATGTTGGCGGGGTCATCAGCTGTCAATGTGCCTGTTTCGTACCTGGCACTTCTGTCTGTATATGAAACAGAAATTTCACTTATGGTATTCAACCAATCCTGTCGCACGAAAGTTATCTTACTACAGTTAGAAGTATTAACCAGCAACATATCTTCTTGGTCATCTCTGATTAGTCGATGAACCATAAGGCCTGTAGAAGAATCAGCATATCTAATGGCATTGATGTGACTGCATATATTTTCAACAATGCTCTCTGCCGTTTCCTTAGATGTCATTTGAATTGACAGCCCCAGCTGTTCTTTAGCAATGCGTTCGCCCATGCTGTCAAGTGCTTTTATATCAAGGCAATCAGCAGATTCTGCTAATCCCCAATCATTGTTGCTGACTATTTCCTTTATAATCTCTGCGGGGTTGGCATCGTCGCCAATTTTTGCGTAATCTTTGCCGTTAGCCTTGGCGAGAGAATCAGGAATTATCTCTATCTCATACCACATAGTAGGGATAGTTGCTGATTTTCCGACATAAGCGGTAGGAACAACCACGGTAATGAATGGTCTATAGGCAGAGGTAAGGCCTCTCAAATCAGCCTGTATACTGTCAGCATTCATTTCCTTAGACATCCAATGGTCTGCACCTTGGTTATCTCCGCCAAAATATACTCGTATATCACCTACAAAACCGCCATTTTCATCGGGACCACCAAATAAGTTTTCATTATCTACATGAATGGTAAACGGAGAGCCATCCAAATGATTGCTTGCTGGTTCATCACCTGACCACACTTCTTTTTCGTTCATGTAGATCCGTCTTAGTCTAGCATTAGGGCTACCCCAGCATAATATCTGCTGATAGCCAAGGTAATACTTAAAACCTTTCTGAATGGTAGTTCTGCCACCGTGGTTAGTGAATAGGGCTGTTAATAATGCCAGCAAGAGTGATATGATGGCCATTACAATCATTCTCATTTTATTGCCGTTTGCTGTATCAGTTGCCGTGCCAGCACCACTACTTGTGGTAACAAAATGCTTTGATGGCGTAACTAAGATTGCAATTAAGGGGATAAGTCCACTTATAATAATGTTCGTCCAATCTACATCAGTCCACATACCGTAATCTTCTGTATATGCCCTACTCGAAAAATCTCCCCAATAGCTGGTAAGGGGGGATTTTATAAGGCATTGCCCCATCACAACAGGAATAACAGTACCTATGCGTGTAGAGGTTATGCTAAGTGTAGCAGGTTCTTGATTGAAACTGCTATTTCTGGTCGAGCTTCGTCTATTAAAAAATAAAAGTGCCAAGGTGGTTAGCCCCCAGCCAACCCATGCACCTAAGCCTGAATCATTTTTTCGTCTTGCCATAATTCACCGCCTTAATGGATATAGCCATTTGTATCACGGAAAACAATATTGCCATTTACCCAATATGTGCCTACACCTGTAGGATTCTTTTCAGCATCTGTTGGTGGGCAGTATGGAAAACCTGTAAAATTAAGAGCATTGCCAAACCGCTTCACACAGGTGTTGAATGTTTTATCACAGCCTGGTAACACAACTATATTATTACGAGGTCTTAGGGAAAATGGATATTTTAGCGTACACACTTCTCCTTTATGAGAAGCAATCATTCGTACTTGCCCATTGAAATACATTTTCCCGTTTTCATAATATCCATCTGGATGCTTGGCAAAATCCTTAGAATAAATATTCAATCCCTCGTCCTTGTCAAGAAATACTATTTCCTGATACTGGGACGGGTCTACCTTGCAATTATGGTTGTACAAAACATTGTTACAGGTGTACTGATAAAGTCCATTGGGAAGCTCTTTCTTTAGCCAGCTTTCCATAACAAATGTAAGCTGACACTTTGAATCCTCGAAAGAAGCCTGTGTTGCCCTGCCATAGAAGATAGTATCTACTTTGCTCATATCCGCCATGTGAAGTCGCATTATCTTTAGATTAATAGGCGTTTCTGGTGGCACCTGCTGGTACAGCTTTGCCACTGGATTCTCTTTGGAAACAGTGATTGTCATTTCAACCAAGCTGTTACTGCTTCCAGGCTTTAACTCCTGTCGCTCAATGTATTCGCCATAATAGATTTCATCATTGATGGTCAAGTCTTTTCTGCGTGAGGTGTACAGATAATCAGTGCCATTACAAGTAAATTTATAAAATTCTACTGGCTCGCCATCCTGTATGGAATTTTCATATTTTGACAGATTACTGCTTGTAGGCATTAATTATCCACCTCCATTAATTCAAAAGAAATGTTTGCACTTTCTCTAGTTTCGTATTCCGTAACCATAGAATCACTTGCATGACGGACTTTTAAGAGGAAAGAAATCATACGAACATCTTTCATATAAATAGGTTCAGTCAATGGCGATTCCAATGTTATCTTGCTATGTTTTCCACTGCTGTCCAGCTCCCAGCCAACAATTTTCAGTATCTTCACAGTTCCGTTGTTAAAGAAGATAATAATAGTTTTTCTTCGCTGGTTGCCATTATAGTACCGGTAATAATAAGGAAATTTTGCGATAAGTTCCTGCTTGGTGGTGATTCCATCTTTGACCAGCTCTATATCGCTCGTCCATGTAGGCACATAGAACGACTTCCACTGCCCTTTGCATCGGTAAAAAAATCTTTGCAGGAATTGAATCTCGTCTTTACTTTTTGCATGGTAATCGAAAACCATATGAGTAGTTGTTGCCTTTGACTTTAGGTCATACCTAAAATAACCAGTTTGGTTGTCCAGCTTATTAGCATTGCGTGAATAGCTCATATTCATATCCTGATACCATGATGGAGGCATCATAAATAACTCACAGTCATCAATGTACTTATAATTATTTAGGGCATTAGTTGACTCCTCGAAAGTAAGAAAAGGATAGTTGTACTCATCACACTCTGCTGGCAGATTCACAGCTGTTAGCGATGGCATAAACTCAACATTTATACACATATCTGCAAGGCTTGCCGTAACATTTGTATAACTATCCTCTTGATTTAATATCCCCCAAAATACAGGGGTGACTAGTGTTGCTCCCTCGTAATAATCGTCTTTGAATGTGGTTTTCATCTGTAGATAGCCACTGGAATATAGCTGTTTCAAGAAATACCTGGTAGAGTTTCCTCTTGCTCCCTGGAACTCCTTTGTGAGTAAAACAGCGTGGCAGTCCCGATAATCCCACACATCCTGTGCTGTAAGTTGAATACCTGTTTCTTTTTTACGCCTTGTTTTCGGCAGCGTTCGTGTCGCAGACCACAGTGGAAATTCCAGCTGTTGTGTCTGCAATCCATTAGTCAAAGAACGCAGGTACTCACTCATAGCAGTGTCTACACCTGTATAACGATAAGATATGCTTCGTCTGGGATAGCTGCGCAGAGCCATTCTTTGCTCTGTATTATCCCACGAGGTGTGTATCTGCGTAAGAAATTCAATTGTTTCTGTAATTCTTTGTTCCGCCATTTACTCACCCCAGTTCGGCATAATGTCAAATATCGTATCAACGGCTTCTGGTATATTTATCTGTCCAAGCCACTTCCATATCTCCCAAAGCATCCAAGGCTCAATCACAGGATTACCCCGATGGTAATAGATATTGGCACCAACTAAAGCCAGCAGTAATGTCATATGTTGCTGAATAGTAAGAACAGCACTGCGTTCTTTGTACTGTTTTCCCTCTTTTGCTTTATCGTGGGCAATAACCATCTGCGGGGTAAAATCTCCCCGAATATCTCTAACAGGAATGCTGGAGCGTATAATGGTAGGTACTTCCTGAATAAACTGAATATCCTGCTCCAATTTATTATCCAAAGTCCACATGATATATTCTGGTGTTGAAGCCAATCTTTTATCGGTGTGGTGCAAATTCTTTGTGTAATACTGGTCTGCATAAGTGGCGCGTATAGGGCCAAATTTTATCTTCCAATATTCTGGATTATCAGGGTCTGGATTATCAGGGTCTGGATTATCAGGGTCTGGATTATCAGG
>OJAW01000054.1_pt1 | contig 88030 bp, 81 predicted proteins | sample 1589151 | NCBI WGS metagenome assembly OJAW01 (sample SAMN03283290) | human gut metagenome | biome: human-associated habitat; material: feces | host: Homo sapiens | place: Peru | collected 2012
ATGATTCTAGTAACCACTTAAGTAAACCTTTATGTTCTTCTACACACAAAGTATTCTTAAATACAATATCATTTAATCCATTATAATATTTCATATTACCTCCTTTCTTCCAAATTAAAAAGACAAATTTCTTTGTCTCTTCATTAATTAAATACGCAATAACTTTTTAAAACACTACTTTTACAATAAATCACTTATTTTTTCTTCTAAATCAACTACTTCTATACTGTTTACTGCTTCATTGATTAAAGGTTCAAAATCATATTTGTCTTCTTCATTATATATATGTTTTAAACTTGGGTTGATTACTGGATGTCTTGGAACAAATACTGTGCAGCAATCTTCATAAGGTTCTATTGAAATATCATATGTATCTATATTCTTAGATATTTCTATTATATCTAGTTTATCAAATGAACAAAGTGGTCTTAATATTGGATAATTTGTTACATCATTAACAGCTAATATACTTGATAAAGTTTGACTAGCTACTTGACCAACACTTTCTCCATTAACTATTGCTAAACAATGTTTTTTCTTTGCTACTCTTTCTGCAATTCTATACATCATTCTTCTCATAATAGTTATTAGATAGTCTGGATCTAAATTCTTATATATTGTTTCTTGAATCTTTGTGAAATTTACAACTAGTAACTTACCACCACTATTATATTTTTCTAATTTTCTTGCTAAAGCAATTACTTTATTTCTAGCTTCTAGACTTGTATGAGGTCTACTTTCAAAATATAAATAATATAACTCTACTCCTCTTTTAATAGTTAAATATCCAGCTACTGGGGAATCTATTCCACCACTTAACATTAATAATCCACGTCCAAGTGTTCCGACTGGATAACCTCCTAGACACTTATATCCTTTAGTATAAATATAAACTGCTTCTTTTCTTATTTCAACATTTAACAATACATCAGGATTGTGAACATCAACTTTGCAATCAATATTTTTTAGAATATGTCCACCTAAAATATTATTCATATCCATTGATTTTATTGGATAACTTTTATCACTTCTATTAGTTACTACTTTAAAAGTTTTAAATTCTTCTTCTTTTAATACATCTAAACATAAAGATTTAATATTATTTTCACTAGTATCTTCACTTTTTATGGCTACGACTATTTCATGAATTCCAAATATATTTTGAAGTTTATTAACAATTTGATCAATATCTTCTTCTTTAGGAAAAATAAACATTCTATAATAATCATCTTGAATTTCAAAATCAAAAGAAGATAATTTATCGAAAATATTCTTTTTTAAAGTCTTAATAAAAAAATTTCTATTATCTTTTTTAGTAGTTAATTCACCATATTTTATTAATATTACTCTATTCATTTTAATAATAATTCATTCCATACTTTATCAAATACACTTAAGAATTTTTGTATTTCTTCCATAGTAGTTAAATGTGATAAACTTACTCTTATTGAAGTAGTTGATACATTTTTATTACCATTAGCTAATGCTTTTAAAACAACACTTTCTTCTAATGAAGAACATGCAGTTGTAGTAGAAACATATATTTCGTGTTTTTCTAATGCATGTACAAATGTTTCAGATTTAATTTTCATTAAACTAAAGTTGACTATTTGAGGAACACATAATTCATTTGAATTGATTTGAATTGGGTATTTAGAAAGTCCTTTCAATAATTCTGCTTTTAATTTTTCACATTTTTTGATATTTGAATCTAATTTATCGTTCATTAATCTCATTGCTTTTGAGAAAGAAACAACTAATGGTAATGCTGGAGTTCCTCCTCTGAATGGGCAATTTTCTGTTGTACCATAGATTAATGTGTCTATTTGTAAATCTCTTCTTTTATATAATATTCCTATTCCTTTAGGAGCATATATTTTATGTGATGAGAATGAAGCTAGATCTAAATCACTTAAATAGAATTTTGTTTTTCCTAATGCTTGTGTTAAGTCACTATGAAATATAACATTTGGATTCTTTTTATTAATCACTTGTCTTATTGTTTTTAGAGGTTGTTTAAAGCCTGTTTCTGAGTTAACAGCACAAATACTTACTAATATAGTATCTTCTCTTATAAGACTTTCTAAATGATGCAAATCTATTTGTCCATTAGGAAGAATATTTACAAAGTCTACTTCATATCCAATACTGCTTAAATAACCCATTACTTCTAAAACACTTTTATGTTCTAGTTTTGATGTTATTATATGTTTACCTTTTTTTACATATCTAAATGCTACTCCTTTTATAGCAGTAGTGTTACTTTCACTAGCTCCACTTGTAAATATTAATTCTTTTGGATGACAATTTAATATATCTGCTATTTGATTAGTTGCTTGCATTAATAATTCTTTTGATTTCATTCCAAGAGTATGAATTGAATTAGCATTGCCTATAAATTCACGAGTAACTTTGCAATATGAATCTAATACTCTTTCATCTACTGGAGTAGTAGCACTATAATCTAAATAAATCATTTTTTACACTTCCTTATATTTCTTGTATAACTGTTAAAATAACTGGTTTACATTGAGTAGTTTTAAATAAATAAGCTCCTACTTTTTCACGCATTTCATTTCTTATTTTAACATAATCAGCATATTTTTCATTAAATGTATTTTCTTTTATATTTTCTAAACTTATTCTTTTAATTTCATCTATTATATCCATATTATCTTTTTGATAAATAAAACCTCTTGTTATTATTTCTGGACCCACTAGTATTTTTTTATCTTTTTTACTTAATGTAGCTGATATTAATACTAAACCATTTTCTCCAAGTAATTCTCTATCTTTAAGTACTAATTCTCCTACATCTTCACTACTTTTTCCATCAATTAATATATCATCTACGAATACTCTGTCAAAGTTATCTACTAATTTACCATTTTCAAATGTAACAATGTAACCATTTTCTTTTAGCAATATGTTTTCTGTTGGTACTCCTACTTCATGAGCTAAATCACCATTTACTACTTGATATCTGTATTCTCCTTTTATAGGCATATAATATTTAGGATTAAATAATTTAACTAATAACATTAAATCTTCACTTGAAGCATGATGTCTTACACTTTTATCTTTTGGTATTGGTGCAATATTAACACCTTTAATAGCTAATTCATTCATAATTTTAACAAGCATTTTTTCATATGCATCATAACTTGGTTCAGCAAAACATATTGTATCTGTTTGTTCTAATGTAATAAATTTATCATGACCAGCTAATATTCTATTTATATTAGTGTATGGTGCTTCTCTATCATTACTTATTAAAATTATAGTATTATCATTTTTTAAATCTGTTAAATTACCAATTAAATTTTCATCTACATTTAGATATCCTGTTTTGATACATAAATTAACTATTGAATGTAGTTCTTTTCCCATTATAACTACTTTTCTGTCTTTTCCTTTTATTGAATTAAATATTTCTTGAATAGTATATATATGTAATGGTAAAACAGTAAATATGATTCTTCCTTCTTGTTTGTCTACTAACTTTTTAAAGAATCCTTCTAGTTTATGATTTGGACTTGTGTGTCCTTTCTTTTCAGCAAAAACGCTTTCTGCCATTAAACAAAGAACTCCTTGTTTTCCAATATATGCTAGTTTTCCTAAATCCATATCATAATGTCCACTCATAGTTGGATCTATTACAAAATCTGCCATATAAACTATAGCTCCATCTTCAGTATTAATTGAAAATCCATATGTTTCTGGACTACTATGTGTTACATTAAATGGAAATACACTAAAGTTTTTGAAATCTATTTTTTTATGTGCAGGAATTACATTTAAGTTTTTAATTTGAACTTTTTCTTCTGCACATTGTATCTTAATTATTTCACATGTATAAGGTGAAGCATATACTTGTAATTCTGGTATTAATTTCAATAAATCTGTTAATGCTCCCATATTTTCATGATGTGGATGTGATATAAATAATCCTACAATATTTTCTTTATTTTTTACTAAATAAGAAAAATCAGGAATTACATAATCTATTCCGTATACTTTATCTGGTGCATACTTAATACCACAATCAAATATTAAAATTTTACCATCTATATTAACTGTATATATGTTTTTACCATTTTCATTTAGGCCACCTAAACTCATTATATTTATTTTACTCATTATATCATCTCTCCCTTTAAAAGTTTAAATTGCTATTGAAATTATATCACAAAGTAAGAAAAAAAACTAGTCTAAAGAATAATTTCAAGCATTTTAAAAGCACACTTATAATTGTGTGCATTCTTCATTTAGGATTCCTCTTTCTTATTAACTACATCTATTCCACTATAAATATATTTTAAACTATCACTTATATTAATAGTGTTATAGTATTCATTTTTAATCATTTCTATTTTAGGTGGAATAGAAATTAATACATTAAAGAGCATTCGCTCTTCTTCTAAAAGTGTTAAGTTTTCACTATAAACATCAAGTAAATAATTAAAGTCTAGTTTATAGCCTTCTTTTCTATAAAATTTATATAAATCTAAAATAGGAGTATCAACCAAATAGTTATCAAAACTTAATAGATAACCTTTATCCCTGTATATAAAATGTTCTAGTGAAAGATTATTGTGATTAGTACATACTCTTTCTTTTGTTTTATTTTCTACTTTTTTATACCATTTATCTAATTCACTTTTAGCATATTTTAGTGAACTATCTATAACTGAATAATTTCTAGCAAATAAATAATGAGATGGAGACATATAAACTTCTTCTTCAATGCTTTCTATAATATTCAAATAATATTCTTTTAGATATTCTATATTACTAGATAATTTATTATAAATATTTTTATACTTATTTTTATTTATTTCTTTAAAATAAAGAGTTTTATAATGAAGAAGTGAAACTACTCTCATAAATTCTACTCCTTTAGTCATTTCATGATGTGGTTTACTTTCTATGAATTCACTTCTTATAAATTTTTCATCATTATCTATTACTTTTGGAAAATTATCAAAATTTCTACTTTCAAGAAAGTCATATAATTCTAATAAATCTTTTTTATACTTCTTTTTTACTACTTTATCTTCAATTAGAACACTATTTTTATATTTAGTCATTTACTTGTGGGATAATTATTTTATCTCCTACATTTAATTCATCTATATTATTATAAAGTTTTAATTCTTCTAAAGTAGTATTATATTTATTACATATATTTTCTATAGTATCTCCACTTCTTACTATATAAACTTTATATGTATAGTATTTATTTTCATTAACAAAATTATTAGTTATATTACTAATATTGTCTTCTATATTAATGTTATTATCTTTTATATTGTTTTCTTTTACATTTTCTTCTTTCTTAATTTCTTCACTATTAAAATAGTTATCTATATAATTATTTAAATCATCATTTTCCATTTCTTTATCATCTTCACTCTCTTCAATTATATTTTCTTCTTTACTAAGCATACTTTCTAAAGATTCTTTTTCATCACATGTAATAAGTAAATCAATATTTACTTTTAAAACATCTTTTATTGGTTCATATTTAAAGTCATCTATTTCTATATTAATAGTATCTTTATCTATTCTTTTTGATATAGCTACACTAAATGGAATTGTGTAATAGAATTCTTCTTCTTGAACACTTGCTTCAGTTAATTTATATGTACCACTTATTACTACTGTACCTTCTATAATATCTTCATTGATTTTATAATCATGATCTAAACTGATATTTGTTAGTTCTCCTATTTTTGTTTTAAAAATAATATCTTTTTTTAATGGAATAATTTCTTTCATATATTCTCCTTTCAGTTAAATATATGAGGCATTAATATTTTTAGAACAAAAGAAAAAGGAACACTAGTTCCTTCTAAAATAAATCATTATATATTTCTATATAGTTTTCTATATATTTGAAGTCTATTCCTTCTTTTAAGTTTTTATCTAAGAATTCTATATCTCTTTGATTGCTTTTTGGAATATAGAGAGTTGTAATTTTATTTTTTTTGCATGCCATTACTTTTTCTTTTATTCCGCCTACTTTTAATATATCTCCTTTTAGAGTTATTTCACCTGTCATTGATATATTGCTTGTGATAACTTTTGATTTTATTAAAGATAATATAGCTGTTGTAATTGCGATTCCTGCAGATGGACCATCTTTTGATATTCCACCTTCTGTAAAGTGAATATGAATGTCTTTTTCTGAAAAGAACGATTCATTTATTTTGAATTTTTTAGCATTACTTTTTATATAACTTATTGAGACTTCAATACTTTCTTTAGTTATATCACCTAGTGAACCTGTGAATGTATATTTTCCTGCTCCTTTAAAGTCACTGCATTCTATATCTAGAGTTGTTCCCCCTAGTGTTGTACATGCTACAGCTCTTACTACTCCTTCAGTAGTTATTTCTTTGTAGTCAGTACTTAAATATAATTCTTGATCTAAATATTTTATTAAATCTTCATCATGTATTCTAACACTTACTATTTTTCTACTTGATTTTATATGTTCTGTAATAACTTTTCTTATTATTTTATTAATACATCTTTCAAGTTCTCTGACACCTGATTCACTTGTGTAATTTGAAATTATTTTTCTTATTGTTTCTGTTTCAAATTTAATGACATTATTTTTTAATCCATGTTTTTTTAGAATAGATGGTATTAAATAATTTTCTGCGATATATAGTTTTTCTTCTTCTGAGTAACCTGTTAAACTTATTATTTCTAGTCTATCTAACAAAGCTACTGGAATACCTGTTATATCATTTGCTGTTAATATAAATAATACTTTACTTAAATCTATTTCTTCATCTACATAATTATCTGTGAATCTCTTGTTTTGACTTACATCTAAAATATCAAGTAGTGTTGATGCTGGATCTCCTTTATAATCTTTTTTTAATTTGTCTACTTCATCTAATAAAAATACTGGGTTTTTACTTCCACACTTTATAAGTGAAGATACAATTTTACCTGGATTAGAGCCTATATATGCTCGTCTATGTCCATTTAATTCTGCTGAATCACTCATTCCACCTAAAGATATTTTTACAAAGTTTCTATTTAATGCATGTGAAATTGATTCTGCGAATGTTGTTTTACCTACTCCAGGAGGACCAACTAAACATAATATTGGACTATTTATGTCTGGAGAAATACTTTTGACTGCGATGTACTCTATTATTCTATTTTTAGCATTTTGCATTCCATAGTGAGAAGTATTTAATTTCTTTTCTATTTTCAATAAATCTTTTTCGTCTTTAGTTTCATAATACCATGGTATTTGTAATAAATACTCAATATAATTTCTAATTATACCTGCATCTGGACTCATTTCACTAGAAGCATTATATCTTTCAATTTCACTAATTAATTTAATCTTTATTCTATCTGGATATTCTCCATATTTAACTTTATCTCTATAATTAATTACATCTTCATCTTTTGTATTAGATTCACCTAATTCATTCTTAATTACTTTTAATTTTTCTTTTAATATAAATTCTTTTTGAGTATCATCTAATCCTTTTTTGATTTCAGTTTCTATGTGTCCTTCTAAATCTATTACTGCGCTTTCTATAGCTATTTCTTTTATTAAAGTTTTGCTTCTACTTATTGGACTACTATCAAGCATTAGTGATAATTTTTTATCAAAAGATAATTGTAAAAATGCACCTATTATATCAGTTAATTTATCAAGTGATATATTTCCTTTTACCATAGACATAATAGAATTAGTTATAAATGGATTTTTGTTAACATAATTTTCTAATTCATTTATTAATTTTCTATGATATGCAGTTTCTTCTATTTCTGCTTCGTATGTATCTATATTTGTTATGATACTATCTAATATATCTTCTTCATTTGTATAATTTACATAACTTATTACTTTTACTCTATAAAGACCAGAAATAATTATTCTTTTATTTCCGTTTGGTAATTCAATAACGTTTTTAATTTTACCAACTACTCCGATTCTAGGCAAATCAGAAATATCTGGTTTTTCTTCAAGTGAATTTAGAGGACATACAACCAATACTTCGTTATCATGATAAATTGAGGAAATCTCAGTTACTTTTTTACTTACTTCACTTTTAATTTCAACTCTAACTTCTTGATGAGGTAGTAAGACTAGGTTCTTTAACAAGATAACTGGTAAATTGCTTTTAATCATTTGTATGCCTGCCTCCTCGTCTTATGGGTATTTATTATAAGAGTAAAAATTAAAAATGTAAACACTTAAAATGAAAATTTCACATAAAAATTTTTGCATAAAAAAATGGTTAATTTTTTTAACCATTTTCTTTCTTTGTTAAGTCTTTTTTAGTTATTTTTATTACTGGTAATACTTGACAAGAAGTTGTTTTAGATTCACCATATAATTTAGATTTTTCAGCATCTATCTTAGAAAATGCGTATCCTTTTAATGTGTTATAATCTGTCATTGTCCAGTAACATGAACCAGAAGCATCATATAAGAATTTAAATTTATCATTCATGAATTCAAAGTATCCATTTAATGAAGATGCTTTATTTAATTTTTCATCTACTCTTGTAATAGAATTCATACTTCCAACTATTATATTTGATAATGTTGGTGTTATCATATTTGATGATTCTATATCTTTTGATATTATTTTTAATATATCACCAGCAGTTAAGGCACTATATTCAACATTCCAGTTAGATGCGACACTATTTAGTGTATCATTATAATTATCAAATGTTGATTCTGTAAATTTATTTAAAATATTAGGTATTACTGTGATAGTTTTATCGCCTAATTTATTATTTTCATCAATTACTGTTGTACTTAAGCATGTATCACTAATTTTAGTGCAGAAGTTATCTTCAACTACATCATATAATAATGTATTTCCAAAAGCATAATCTATTGAACTTGCATTATTACCTTCTACATATTGCTCTGCTGTTACTTTTATAACAACTTGAATTGGAGCTTCTACATCATAGTTTGAATTGTTCTTAAGTTTATTTTGCTCTGATTGATTAAACTCATATGCTTTTGTTCCCCATTGACTATCAAGTGTATCATTTCCACCATCTAATGGCCAAGATGCGCTTACTTCAAATGTTGCTGTTCCTCCATTAGATTCCACTACATAATTACTTAAATTTATATTTATATGGAATGGATAATTATGTGAAAATGATGTTTCTAAAGCATTAGATGTAATATTACTATTTCCCTCTGTATTATATTCAGTATCAAGAATTCTTGCTGATAGTATATCATATTTTACTTGAGCAATTGAGTCACCATGATTTTGAATATTAATTTTTTCAGTAATTGTATCCATTCCTGGGTATATAGTTGGTATTGAAATAACTACATTATTTGAAACAGCTTCTCCATTTTTAGATAATTCAATATACCAAGCTTTAACTCCAATTTCAGTATCTAGTGAAGATAATCCACTATATGCAAACCATGCTAGTGTTGTGAAAATTAAAGACACTACAATGAAAACTAAGGAAACTAAATTAAGTTTTAGATATAATTTATGTCTTTTTTTCATTTTAGCGCCTCCTTTTTATTTTCTCTTAGAGTTTATTTCTTCTTCTTTTTTCTCTAGTAGTGTTACTAATATTTCATAACCTACTATTAATATTAATGGAATAACTATTATTAATCCAAATCCTGTACTAGTACTTACAAGTTTATATATATATGATAATAAAATTGTTTTATATATTACTTTTCCATATACTTGACTTTCTTTTACTACTGGGTCTTCAACTAAGTTTGCAATACCTTTAGTATGGAATAGTAATTTGCCATCCTCATCTTTTTCTATTTTTACTATTTGGTGAGTAATTACTTTTCCTTTAAAGTTAGATTGTGTTCCAAGATAACTAATGTTATCGCCAACTTTTAATTTACCCGGGTTTACATCTTTTGATATCAATACATCTCCAATGTTATATTTTGGTTTCATAGAACCAGTAGCTACTGCAAATATTCTATAGTTAAATAATGACAATTTATTATTACTAAATCTTTGTAAGAATACTACTAGTATAAATGCTAGTAAAACTATTATTATAAATGTTTTAATTATAGTGAAAATTGTCTTTAATACTTTGTTGTTCTTTAATTTCTTCATTCTATACACCTTATAAATCCTGAGCTTTAGCTAAGTATTCATCCATTTCTTTCTTAAATTTTTTCTTTATATCACTACTTCCTAGAATATTTCTATTTTTATCATTATTAATTTCTATATTAACCATTTGTAGTAATTTTTCTTCTGATACTTTAATACCATTATTTAATAATATTTCCATAGATCTTTTAACTTGCTCAGTAATCATTAATACTGCGTATTGAGTAAGTTTGTCTCTTTGACTTTTTCTTGTATTAGAAATTGAATCTAATACATAATAATTCATTAAAAATGCATCATCTAGTATATCTCTTAAATACATATTACCACTTGTATCATATAATTTATTTTTACTTAATTCATCATCTAAATAGTTCATTAAAAAGTTCCATAATTTTGTTGCTTCTCTGAAATTAGGGTTCTTTAATATAAGGTTTGTCTTTTTAATTGGTGATGTTACAAATGATGCATGTATTTTCTTTAGTGATACTATCATTTCGCATCTTTGCCATAATGTAATATATTCTTTTAATATTTTTAATCTTCTTTTTATATCTTTTACTTGAGAATCAAAATCACCACTTTTAGCACCATTATCTATTTCACTAGCACTAATTCTTAAACTAATTTTTACTCTATCTTTTCCATTACTAGTGGTTGATGTGTATTCTAATTGTTTTTGATCTTTTGATTCTAATTTTTTTAGTTTTTCTTCCATTAAAATAATAAATCTTAATGTTTCATGAACTAAAGTATAAATAAATCTATTTTCATATGTGTTATATGTTTCTTCACGAAGTAATACAAGTATTTTAGATGGCTTAATTTCTTTATCACTTATTACTTTTTCAATATAATTGCTATGTTTAGCTAAATCTTTTACACTTTCTACTCCGATTTTTTTGGCTTTTTCTATTTGTTGAGTTTCAGTTTCAGTAATTAATGCTACTTTTGGAACTCTAACTATTTTATCAATATATGGAAATGTCTCTTCCATTATTTCTAGCCATTCTGTAGAACCAAGTGTATTATCTAAGTCTGCTAGATAGTGCATATTTGAATCTGTATTTTTTAGAAAAAGAGTACATTGCTTTTTTAATTCTTTGTCAATTTCTATACTAGTTTTAGCCATCTAAATCACTCCTATACTGATTTCTTTAATCTTTCTAAAAATTCAATACATTCCTTCATTTTACCTTTTCCTACTGTTGTATCTAGGTATTTTATGAATCCATCTATTTCATCACGAATTTGTGCGATATTTAATTGATCGAATTTTCTTAATACTTTTTGTGCTAAGAAATAATCTATTGCTTCTATTTCGCCACCACCACTAGCTACATATACAGCAGTAAAGTCTCTTAATTGTTTCATAATACGATTACCAAAAGCAACTCTAAAGTGAGCAATAACATAATCATCTATTTCTTCAACCATTTTGATTGATTTTTGAGATAATTGATGTTCTTCAAATGCTTGTTTGAATAATCCTTCTAAGTAGCTTGAATTTATAGCTACTGCTTCTTGTTCTCTACATTCGAATGGATCTATTTTCTTATTAATATCGATAGGCATTGCTCTATCATATACTTTATCTGTTACCATGAATGTTGAGTCATCATTATTGATTGTACCGATGTACCATAAGTTTCCTGGTAAGTGTAATTTACCTTTATCTAAACGTTTTGGATCATCTGGCCATATTGTTGTTACTAATTCAATTTCCCATTCACTTCTTTGAGGAATTTCTAAAATTGATAGCATTTCTGCAAAATAATATTCAACACGTGCTATATTCATTTCATCAAGGATAATTGTATGAACATTATCATCATAGCCAGCTAAATACAATTCTTCTAATACATTTGATTCATTGAATTTTTTAGTAAATTCATTGAAGTATCCAAGTAACTCAGTTTTGTCTCTCCATGATGGTTGAACTGATGCGATACATGAATCATTTTTTACAAATTTACCCCAAGCATATGCTAGAGATGTTTTACCTGTACCAGAAATACCTTGTAGGATAATTAATTTACCACAAGCAAGACCACCAATAAATGCTCTTAATAGATGAGCTTCATAATATAAGTGAAGTTGACTTGCTGCAAAACATCTTAAATTATCTACTAATTCTTCTAATGTGAAGTTATTATTATAATTTTTGATCTTATAATTTTCATATTCTTGATCAATTCTAACAAGTTTAGGAAAACGTACATTTCCAGCTTCATCTAAATCTTCAGTAGATACTTCTCCATCTTCAGAATTTTCACCATTTTTAGCTTCTTCATTATTTTCATCTTCTGGATTAAGTCCTAATTGAGAAACTTTCATAGCCATTAATTCATCTTTTTCTTTCATTAATTGTTTTACTTTATCATTAAGTTCTCCAATTTCATCTAATAATTCATCTTGATTTAATTTTTCTTTTCTTAGTCTAAATATTTTTCTAATACCCATAAATATAAGTACTAAAATTGCTCCGACTAGAAGTACAAAGAATGCAACTCCAAGTCCAACAAATATCCATTCTATTCCACTAAAACTTCCTTTATAATTACTTATTATTTGTTTATAATCTCCATAATTAAACATTTGTACAAAGCCATTTATAAAGCCTTTGACTATCTTTTCTACTCCATCAAAGAATATAGATATAAATTCGTAGAAAAAACGTAAGAATGTATTCATAAATTACTCCCCTCCAAAATCACCCAATTTTTTTACATTTTCTTTAACTATTTTATCTAATAGTTCTTCAGGTACTTCACTCATTAAACTTGATATATTTTTGATATCTTTATCTACAAAAATATAATCAGCTAAATATAAGTAACCTAAACTTTTTTCATTTGCTTTAATTTCTTCATTCATTAAGAATGCAAAATTATAACCTTGTTTTTTAAGACTAGTTGTAATTTTCTTATTAGAAATTAATGTTTTAGTATCTAATAATATATAAATATGATTTTTAGCATAATCATCTTCAATAAGCTTTAATAAACCAGCCATTTTCTTTTCTTTTTCATATAATCCATTTGGTATATAAATTATATATTTCTTATTATAATCATAAGACATTATATCTTTAGCAATTCTACTTGATAATAAAGTTAATAATACAACTACTTTATCTTCTGATACAATTCCTTCATTATATGTCTTATCAACTATATAATCGCTATATACACTACTGAATGAGATGTTGTGATTTAATACAACTGAATATAAATCTTTCTTATTAGTTATCTTATTAAATGTTATTTCAAATGTATCAGTTTCTAGTTTCTTATAACTTGCTTCCATTTCTTCTAAACATTTATTTTGAATTTCAATGATGTTATAAACTAAATAATTTATGTATTCTAAATCCCAATTACTATATTTTCTTAATGTTTTTTGATAGAAGACTGCTCTATCACTTTCATCATAACTGCTTTTATCAAGGCTTGAATATAAAAGAATTAAATCTTCATATGTCTTAATAATTAATCTTTGTTTTTCATCTCTAATATTTTTCTTAGTTAACTTTTCAGCTAATTCAGTAATTGCTTCTTTTACGCTAGTATTACTTTTAGCACTTTCTGCTAAATAATATTTACTAGAAATATAAGTATCTATAAAGTCATTTCTAAAGCTTGATTTAATTACATATGTCTTTTGACCTTCAAGAATGATATCCATTATTTGATTGATTTCTTGTTTTTTAACTTTAATAGCTTTATCAATTATATTTTTAGCTTTTGTATTATAAGTCTTAATTTTTAAATCGTTTACGTTTACATTTATTGGTTCACTTTTTGTATTTTTTTCATTTTTTCCCATATTTTTGTCAAGCTTCTTTACTACTTTTTCTGCTTCTAATGTAACAGTATAAACGTTATTATCTTTATTTTCTTTTTGTTCTTTTTTAATTATCTTTTTAATTTTTTTATCTACATCACTAGTATCAGCTTTTATTATTCTGAACATTGATGTTTTACTTAACTCTTCTTCAATTTGTTCTGGAGTTTTCTTTGGTTCAATTATTTCTTCTTCATCTTCAGTTTCTTCTTCTACTTTTGATGATTCTTTAGGCTCATAGCCTTCTTTTTTAACACTTACAACTCTAAACATAGAAGTTTTACTTAATGCTTCTTCTGTTTTTGGTTCTTCTTTTTCTTCAAAAATAGGTTCTTTTTCAATGATTTTTTCTTCTTTTCTCTCTACTTTTTTTGGAGTTTCAAATTCATCTAAATCACTGAATTCATCTTTCTTAAGATTTTTAAATAAATTAATTATTTTATTTACTATCTTTCTTATTTGTTTTTTCTTCTTCATACTTTCCACATCGTTCTTAAAAGTTAGATTAAATAACAATAAAGTTATTATTAGGGCTATTACTACTGCTGGATTAAATATTGTTTTTCTTAATATTCCAAATCCTCCAAGAACTTTTACTACCTTTCCTACTATTTGACTTTGATCTATTGGATCATCTTTTGAATTATTTGCATCTCCCTTAGTAATATAAGTTCCATTATATATTTCAATTACTCTATGAGTAATATAATTTCCATCTTGTTTAAATGTAATAACATCATTTGTATTAACATCTTTTGTAAGCTTTAATACTATCCAATCCCCTGCATTAATATAACTCTTCATACTTCCTGTTTGGACTTCAAACATTGAGTATCCAAAAAAGTTAGCATAATCATTTTTTAAAATTTTAACTTGAAAGCCTGAATAAAAAAATACAAGCAATATAACTGCGAATATTCCGATCAGGATGTTTAATGATACGTTTGCCACTTTTTCAACAACTTTATTCATTTTCCTCATACTTTTACCCTACTATCTTTTACTCTATTAATTCTATCATATTAACTAAATTCATGCAATAATATTAGATAATTTTTTTATAAAAAAGACTTTATTTTATTAAAAGTCTAATTCTTTTTATTTAGTAAAATTCTTGGTGAAATTTATTGTTTTGTAATTGAAAATAAACATAAAAGCAGACAAAATAATGACTATTATTGCATCAAATCTTAAATATATATAAATTAATATTATTGATAAAAATATATAGTTTAAAATGCATCTTCTATAGTTATATAATGCTGTTATGATTAATAAAACGAATATATCAAATATGATTGAATAAATATAAAAATTAATATCAAATGATACTTCACTACTATGAATTAAATATAATATTGATACTTCAAATATTTTAAATAAAGTTATAAATATACTGAATATTATTATTTTATTTAAATACCATTTATTTACACTTTCTCTTATCATTATATTATCTAATGAATAATTTAAATCATAAGTATAATAGTCATATACTAAATACACTAATAATCCAATTTCATATATTTTAATTAATTCATATAAGTAACTTAAATTTGAGAATTTTGGATAATTAAGAAGTACTAAGAATTCATCTATATTAAATTCTATTTGTTTGTTTCTTAAATAAAATAGTATTACTCCAAATATTAAGCTTATCAAGTATATTGCAATATACAAAATATTCTTTTTGAATCTTTCTAATAATATTTTAGATTGTATTTTCATATAATGTCTCTTTTCTTCTTTACCGCAAAATAATATAATAATTTGCATATTCCTATTAATAGTAACGTCTCGATAGTTGAACATAATATTTCTAAATAAAATGTAGAATATTCTATATTAAAATAATAGTCATGAAACAACAATGGCATGTTATAAAAATGCAATATTTTTACTGATTTAGATGGTAATGCTGTAAAGCTTGAACAAATTGCAATCAAAATTATATTTGCGTAGTCCTTAAATAGCATATATAACAAATATAACGTTACATTTATTATGCAGGAGATAGTCAACCCTCTTAAGGAAAAAAATAACATGTAACTTATAAATGATATATTATATATCGGATGAGAAATTACCGAAAAATCGTTATAACAGAAAATTACTGCTCCAGCTATAGTTAAAAGTAAACCTATAATATTTAAAAATATTGTCCCAAATATTATTACTTTTAAACTATCATCTATCATTTGCTTATAATTTGTATTTCTTATCAGTATATTGTATTCTAAGCAATAGTTCTTTATTGAATACATAGTGAATAACCCTGTAGATAAATAAAACATTGTTAAATAAATTGGAGTCGTGTTAATACTATATAATCTTACCCAAAAATTTTCGCTAGCTAGTCCTGAAAATGTCGGTATACACACACCTAATACAATAATCAAATATATTAAGACATGATCCTTGACAGTTAGAATTTGTTCAACTCTGTTTTTTAATATTTTCATAAACTTCCTTATTATCAAAATAATATATTTTTTCTGTTAATTTATGCAGATCTTCTATAATATGTGTACTTATTATTATTATTCTATCTTTTTTAATTTCATTTAGATAATCAATTATTTTTTTGACTGTTTTTTCCTCTATTCCATTGAATGGCTCATCTAATATTAATATTTTAGGATTTTCCATTATTGCTTGAGCTATTCCTAATTTTTGTTTCATTCCTAAAGAGTATTTACTGTATTTTTTATCTTTTTCATCTGTTAAGTTAACTATATCTAATGCTGCTAATATTTCGTTATCTCCTATCCTATTTTGTATTTTAGCTAATAATCTTAAATTTTCAAATCCAGTTAAATCTGGAAAAAATGATGGATTTTCTATTAATGCTCTCAAATCTTTCGGAAATTCATTTTTAAAATTTAAATTTTCACCATCAAAAAGTATTTCTCCGCTCGTCGGAAGCATAAACCCTGCAATCATCTTCAAAAATACACTCTTACCACTGCCATTTCTACCATAGATTCCATATACATTTCCAGTTTCGAATTTTAAATTAATCTGTTTCAATATCTCAACTTTTTTAAAATTTTTATTAACATTTTTAAATTCAATTTTCATTTTAACTCCTAATTACAATCTATAATTAATTTTTCTTTATCTTTATACATAAAATATAAGAATACATATGATATACATAGCATAATAGTTGGAACTACAAGTGGTGCCAAAACTCCATAGCTGTCATTAAATGCTAGTACATTAAATATACTTAATATTACACCTAGGTTTATTTTAAATATTTTTCCTAATAATATAGTGTTTATTCCTAGCTCTAGTATCAATTCAATTGCAATAAATGTTAGGTAAGACAATATTGATGAAACATAATAATTATGTTTTTTTCTAACTATGCATAATGATATATTACAATACAATATAGAATGGATTGTAATATTTATTAAATACATTATTATAAATAAATATGGATTTGTTGTAGTCGAATTTTCCCAGATAATATCTTGCATGTTAAATGTTTCAAATGTTTTTGTATTTGCATAACTTAAAACAAACATTACAATTGCAATTATAGGTAATATTAATGCACCTTTATATGAAATAGCAAGTAAATTTATTTTACATTTTTTAAAAGTTTTTCTTGTTAGTTCGTTTTTTATGATCCCATTTTTTAAATATTTTGAGATATAATATAAGCTTGGCATACTTACTGCGAAAAATAAAACCATTGATATATAATTAACTTTATGTATTATATAGCTAACTTCTGAAAAAAAATTAGGATAATATTTGTCTTCTAGTAAATCATTGCAATAACTTATATATTCTTCATCTTCAAAATTGGATAGAGAACATTCCGTAACATATTTATTATATGTATCATTTATCCCTTGAACCTCATTCTTATATTCCAAATGTCCATAAACAACTAATGAAAATAAAAATAAAAAACTGATTATTAAAGGTATATTATTAAATATTATTTTTTTCATTTTTTCACTCCATTAATTAAAATAAAGAAAATTTGCATTATATTTTGTTATTAATTATTACTGTTCATTGTCCAAAGAGCAGAATGATAAGTGGTTAACAATGTTGCATCAACTCTCCATACGCTTAATCTGTAATTTCCTAGTGTGGAAGACGTTGAACTAAATTTTCCAACATGTCCTAATGTTGTTACAATACCAGAATGAAAATCACCATTATCTAAAAATGGTTTAGCACCTATTTTGCAATTAGGACATGGATCTGTTAATTTTGTAAAAGCATCTAAGTTTTCATAAGTTTGTCTTGAATAGTTTGTTTTTGTTCTCCAAAATGTGTATTGTGCTTGGTTTTTGTCAAGTTCTTTGCTGAATGAAGTTCCTACTGGCGATGGATATGTTGCTGCTTTCACTATGACATAATTTGTTACAATTGCAATTGTTAGTACAAAAAACGTTATTGCTAAATATTTTTTCATATATTTCCTCCTTTCTTTAATACTTTATTTGCAAATTTTCTTTATTACATATTTATATATTTATATTATCATATAAACTATTTTTTTCAAATAAAAAAAATACGAATTAATTCGTATTTTATTCTTCATCTCCGTATTTTATTTCTACGATTAATGCATATAAATTATATACAAAGAATATGAAACTTGGTACTAGAACTGTGAATAAGAATCCCCATTTAGATTCAACTAATCCTAAGAATGTTCCAAAACCAGCAATAGTTTTAGTTCCTTCTCCAATTAAGAATTCATATGAGTAAGAGTCACCATTTTCAAAAGTAATAGCTTCACTATCTAAATGTACTTGACCTACAGTACCTATTTCAATATTTGCATTTCCTTTAGAATCAATTCTATATGCGAATAGCTCATCTCCAACTTGTATGCTTTTCATAGGTTTGTCTTCTACAAGAATAATATCACCCTTTTTATAGTTTTCATTAGCTATTTTATCTTTAATAATAACTATAGAAGTATCTCCTACTTCTGTTACTCCATAATTATTGAAGTTTAATAATAAGAATGTCATAACAATTGCATAAGCAAAGAATACAAGAGTTAAAACTCCTAGAAAAAATTTTTTTATTGCATTTAATACCTTCATACTTTACCACCTATTCTATATTATCATAGTTGAAAATTAATATCAACTACCTTTACATACATCTGTAACACCAATAACAAAGTTATCAGTTAATTTTTCACTACTATCATATACTATAAAGCTTTCACTAGTTTTACCTTTAATAGTAAATTCTATTTCATTAATATTGCCTTCTTGATTAGAACCTTTAACTAGACTTGAATCTACATCAATTATTTTTGTACTTCCATCATATGATATATTTACACATTTATTTGTATCGTATGAATTTGTTATAGTTAATCTATTATAATCATTATAGTTTTTATAAGAAGATGTTATTTCTCCTTCTTTAATATTATTATATTTTAGTATATATGTACCTTTTAAAGTCTTTTTATATGGTGTTTTACTAGTAATAGTTACATTTACTGTGACATCACCTAGATTATATGTTTCATCTGTTTTGACTACTTCAAAATATAAATTATTTTTAGCAATCATACTTTTCCATGTGTATCCTTTTAATTCACATTCTGTTTTAGTTAAATTACTTGTATCAATATTTGAATTATTTACACATGTACTTGTGGATGATAATACTCCTGTATATTTATCTTTTCCATTTGATAAACACTTTAATGAATTTTTTTGATCACCTTCTATACTACAAATCATTTCATATTCTATATCAGTATCTGTTACTTGATCTAAATTATTATTTTGAACTACTAAATCTACTTGTGAACCATTCCATAAAGTATTTACAGTAGTTTTACCTGTAGTTGATAAGTCTTCACTTTCAAAATAAAAACCTTGTGATTTTAAATATTGATTCCATACTTTATTTGATACATATTTAGCTAAAGAAACGGAACTTATGAATAAGAAACTAGCTAATATGATTAGAATTAATAAAACTCTTTTTTTCTTTTCCATAATATTCCTTTCTATACCTTTTGCCAACTTTTTATTTCAATATCTATATAATCTACTAAATTAGAATATATTTCATCGTTATATTCTTTTGGGAAAGATATTCTTAATTTATAATTATTTTTTGATTCTTTTAGATAATCTAATTCTTCTATTGGAAGATTACATACTAGTTCATTATCTTCATTTCTTGAGAATGTTTCATCACAAGTAATAAGTAATGTTTCTGTTTCACCATCTATTTTATATAATTCTATATTTAATGGTACTAAATGAAATGTTTTAATAGTCATTTGATATTCTATTGTAACATCACTTATTTTTTTATCTTTACTGTTACTTACTGAAAAATCAAAATCATTTGTATATCCTGGTTTTAGATCAGTAATTGGAAGAGATAACTTATCTACTTCTTCTGCATTAAAGATGAATTTAGCTATTTTTTGATTACCAGCAGCTAGTGTATTTGAATTAAATATTGAATAAGTAATACCTAATCCAAATACTACTAGAGCCATAATCATTAATATTTTTAATACTTTATATTTCATTCATGCACATCCTTACTTAGCAATAAAATACTTTTCTATAGTATTTATTTTCACGTTATCACTATATAAATCAAATACAAATTTATATCCATTACTTTCAAATTTACTTGGTATTAAATCTAAAGTATATGTATCATTTACATTTGTTAAATATACATTTGATGTGAATGATTTCAAACTAGATGTTGTATAGTCTTTTAAATCAACTATACTATATGTTTGATCATATGCAGTTAATTTATCTTTCTTATATAGTGAAACTCTAATTGTAGGATTTGTAATATTCTTTGCGATAATATCAAAGCCTAATGTAATATTTTCATTTTTCTTATTTATTATTCTTGATTCATCAGGAATAGAAATACTAAATTCATAATCAGTTGTTGTTTTATTATTATTTGTTATTACTACTGGAACTTTAATACTATTATTTAATTTATCATAGTATTTTCCATCATATGAAACATAATTAGATATTTCTATATTGATATTATCCTCTGTTAAATTTAAATCACTTTTTGTTGTTGTAATTAATAATGATTTTGTTGTTAATGATGTTGTATCACTAAATGGAATTCTTATTATATTATCGCTATTAGGAGTATAATTTATTCCATCTATAGTAAATACTAATTTTTCTAAATATGTTTTATCTAAAATATTATTATTACTATCAAGTAATTTAATTGCTAATCCTTGAATTTTATCTTCGTATGTTGTATCTATAACTGATGAAGTATTTTTAGTAATATATTTAACTCCACTAGATAATTCTATACTTATTGTTGAGTTAACATTAAACTCTATTTCTTTGTTATCGTAAGTTGATGTTAATACTAGTGAAGCATCACTATTTTTATATACATTAAATTCTTTTATATTACTTTGTAATGTTTTTCTACTACTACCAACATTTAATGATAATGTCATATTTTTTAAATCATTTGTAATAGAAGCATTTTTAAAGTCTAATGTAACTTCTATGTTTTCTATACCTACATTTTCACTTTCTTTGTAGTAAGTATTTTCATATTTATTTTTTTCTTTAAATAATTCAAATTTATATGTTGCATAATTATTAGTTTCAAATCCATAATCATTTGAGGTACTATTAACTATATGTTCATATATTTTATTTTGATCATTTAAAGTTATTATTGTTCCATCTGGAAGTAATGTATTTGATACTAAACTATGAGTACCAGTTACTTTATTTTCTCCATCATATATGAATTTAAATTTTAATTTAGATTTATCTGTTATATTTAAATTACTATTTAAATGATTACCAGATGTAACAGTTAGTTTATATCCATCATAATTAATATAATCACTATTAATTATTGTTTCATTTGATACATTATCAGTTACTTTTACATATATTATAGATTTACCTAAATCTTTAATTTTTGCATTTTCATCATAAGTAGTCCATTCTACACTACTTAATTCTGTTTCACTTAATATATTTTTAGATAAATAATATTTTATTGATTTAACTCCTGATATTGAGTCAGTTGCTTCTACAGTGAACGATGTTTCATCATCTATATTTATTGTATTTAATTCAGTTTTTAGTGAATTCCAAGTGTTATCATTTAACTTTAATGTAACATTTGGACTACTTTTATCAAGAGTAAATATATCTGAATTTATATAATAATTTTTATTATCATTTACTAATTTAACATATACTATGAAGTATCCTTCTCCATTTAAAGTTTCAATTTGATTATATTCATTCCACGTTAAAATATTTTCTAATTCACTTCTTGTAAGAGGTGTTTTACTTTTATGAATATAATAATATTTATCACTTGGATTTAGTTCATCTTTATCTTCTATACTAAATGATACATTGTCTTTATAATTAAACGTTTCTAAAACATTACTAAAATTATCATATGAATATGTTTTAATGTGAAGAGTTGCAAGTCCATTAGTCATATCATCATTAAATAGTAATGGATAACTATCACTTTCATATATCCATGCATTTTCTATATTAGAATCTAAATCTTCTAATGAAACATACTCATGGAATATAATTTTCATTGTTTCTTGATTCTTTAATTCTTCAATAGTTTTTACAGTGAAATTAGAAGTTGTATCTAAAGTACTATCAACTATATATGAGTCTTGAATACTTAATTCTGAATTTACCACTGTATTGATTGGTTTAATATTTGATATATTAAATGATCCAATTATATTTAAAGTAGAATCTTCAACTATGTTTATTAAAGATGTGTTTTCATATGAATTATAAACATTAATTAAATTTGATTTTCCAGTGATGTATGAAGCGACTCCACCTAGAGTATTTACTACCCCATTGTTGTAAGCATTTGTTATTTTTGAATTATTTAATATTCCAACTAAACCACTTGAAACATTATTTGAATAAATATTTCCTTTATTGATAACATTTGTAAGTTCTGTATTTGTTACATCTAACGCAATTCCACTTGCCATATTATCATTATAAGTTATTTCATATGAAACATTTTCAAAGCTTACATTAGATATTTCAGTAGAACTAGCTGTTATTGTAAATGAATTATTTTTAGTAGTTATTTCAAAGTGATTATTGCTAGTAGAAGCATCATTCACTAATACAGTTCCATTATTAGTATCTATATGATAGTCACCACTTACTTTGATAGAACTAATATTGTTATAACTTTTTATACTATCATCTATATTTACTGTTATAGTTTTCTTATTATTATTTAATTGTATTGTATCAATAGAAATTGTTCCTTTTTTAATTTTACTTTCTGCATTACTAATAACAAATCCTTCAAATAGTATTTCATTTATAATTGAAGAAGTAGAATTTGTTACTAGTGATGCAGCTTTATTTCCTGTTAATAATGAATTTTTAATATATAATTTTTCTATAGTTCCATTTAAACTCTTAAATAAAGCTGATTCATCATTATACATATATAAACCTGATATAATATGAGAATCACCATTAAATATACCTTTAAAGCCTTCTAATGGACTCAATATATTTAATGATCCTACTTCATCTGTATATTCAGTATCGCTGTAATATTTATCATTATTTATATAATATTTATTATTATCTATTTCATATATGTATTTATTATCTTCATAATTAAATTTTCCATTATTTAAAACAATATCACTAGATATTTTAAAATACATACCTTCGTAATTATTTGTTTTTAATGAATCAGAAAGATAAGCAAGTTCACTACCATTTGAAATTATATATGGAGATGAAATTGTTCCTTCGCCGCTTTTAAAGCTTGTAGCAACAGTTCCATCCCATACATTTATTTCTGTGTTAACTCTATTTTTATATCTTGCTAGTGATGGTATTGTAATAGATATTGCCATGATAAAAATCAAACCAATTACTAAATATGTAATTTTTCTATAATTTAATTTTGTCAATTTTCATCACTTCCTTTACTAATATCCATCATAACCAGCTAAGTCTTTTATAAAGTCTAATACAACATCTATTGGAGCACCTGTTGAATGTGTTTCTAAACTATCAACGTCTTGTCCTTCTAACCAAATATATACACGTAATTTAGTAATACCATTTGGTAATTGGAATATCGGATCATCTAAATCTGAATCTTTTATTGTTCTTTGAAGAGCAAAATGATTAGTATCTATTGCTACTCCAGAACTATAATAACAACTTCTATGATTTAAGTAAGTTCCTTCACTATATACTCCATATGTTGGTATATATTGTCCATTACTCATTGTAATTCCATATCCAGCAGCATCTGCTATAGATTTATCTGTATGTGATGTGCTGAATGGTTCATAAATAATGGCTTTACAATTATTATTACATTTTAAATTTTGAATTGTATTTTTATCAGCTGTAAGAGTTGTATCTCCGATTCTTACGATTCCAAGTCTAATAGAATTCATTATTCCTTCCATTTCTTTTCTATCGTCTTCTTCTAAACCTTCTAAATAACCATCTTCAAATTTAAAATATGTATCTTCTGTTAAATATAAATTGTCACTTTTTGGTGAACCACTTACATTTTTTAAGAATACATCGAATGCTATAAATCTATTCCAATCTTTTCTTTGACTTTCATCAATTTTTCTTGTTTTCAAGTATTTTTGTCCTCTTCTTTCAGCATCACGATATTTTCCAATTTCTCCATAGAATAAACTAAATTTATCATTATTAGAGTTTGAAATACCATTTGAAGAAACAGTCCATAAGCCACTTGACGCCCATTGATTGGTATGATTTGGATAAACATCATTAATGTCTTGCATAATAGCATCTCTTGATACCTCTACTTCACTTGAAAAGTTAACACCATCTAGTGATATAAATAATCCACTATCGGTTGATACTTTCATATTTATAAATTTAACTTTTACATTTAATGAAGCTTTAAACCAAGCATATGTTGATGATATTAATAGGATTGCAAGAAGCAAGGTAATACAAAATAGTATCCTTGTCTTCTTTTTATCCTTAGGCATTTCGAATTTCTTCTTTTTTGTATTTTTATTTGACTTGTTTTTCATCAAAAAGCCTCCTATAAACAATTAAAGAATAACCAACTTGTGATTATTCTTTAATATTTATATATATTGCTAACATAACCATATAGTTAGTATATTGATTGAATTAATTTTTAAGCATTAATTATTCTGTTACAATTACAGTTAATACTTTAGTACCTAAGTTACCAGCAGCATCTTTTACTGAGTAAACTACTTGGTAAGTTCCAGCTACATCAGTATTTACAGTTCCTGTTTTTTCAATAGTAGCAGTTAATTCTTTTTCTGCAGTTGTTGTTACAGTATAAACATCTTTTCCTGCTTCATCTTGAGATTTAGTAAATAATGATTCTTTATCATATGCTGTAGCAGTTACAGAATCTAAATTAAATGTACTTCCTTTTGTTACAGTTACTGTATCATTTGTAACGCCTTCACCACTTAACTTAATGAATGGTTTAGTAGTATCATTTGCTTGTTTGTAAGCTTGTGTAGCTTCATCCCAAACGAATGGTCCATCTCCTTCATTAGTTGCTGGTCCTGGATAATTAATATCTTCTTCATTAAATCTTTGTTTAGTAAATCCGAAGTTAACAGATATTTTCTTACCGATTTGAGCTAAATCATAGTTATCAATATCTTGACCTTCAATATAAACATATACTCTTACTTTAGTAATACTATTTGGAGCTAATGTAATGAAGTCTTGTCTAGCTGTTCCAGCTAATAATTTTTCACTATCAGTGAATGTATCAACAGCTTCTAATCCAGCAGTTGTTCCAGTATATCCATTGTATTCAGCGCCATCATATACATCTACAACTGGTAATGCTGTATCACCATTTTTGTAATTAATTGTATCTTTGATAGCATATGTTGGGTATGCAAGACCATTAGTTATAGCTGCACATGCAGTACCTTTATCATAAGTAGTAGCATCTGTTCTCTTCTTACAAGATTCAGTATAGTATTTAATTGCTCCTTCTACATGATTTCTATCATTTGGTTCCCAAATTTGAGCTGTACGACAAATTCCAGTAGCACCAGTTTTGTCAGTAGCTGTGTCACCACAACTTAAAGCTCTGATCATAGCTAAATTTGTATTAGTAGCCATTACTCTACCAACTGGAGCAAATGCAACTCTAACTGAGTTTTCAATACCAGTACCTTCAACTCCACCACTAGTTGCAACTTTAACTGAAGAATCATTTGTTAAATAAATTGCTTCTTCATTATTTTTATTATTTTCATAATAATATTCTTCACCAGATAAGTTCTTGATGAATAAATCGAATGCTACATAACCATTTCCTTCAGTATAAAGGTTGTTATTTTCAGCATTTTGAGTGTAATTATTTACACGACTAGCAAGTAATCTATAACCACCATCAGTTTTAGTTAAACTTGCTTTTTGAAATAATTTCATAGTTGATGAAGTTGCATCCATTTCACCAACTGTTGACATAGGAACAAGTCCTTTTTCAGCCCATACATTTGTATTTCCGTCATAATTAGCAGCAGCTTTGTCTACAGTTAATTTTTCAGACCATTTTTCACCATCTAATGAAAGTGATAAACCATCAACAGCTGCAATTGTAACGTCAAATTGATTTACGTTAACAGTACGCATTCCGATGAACCATGCAAATGTTGATGTTACTAAAACGATTGTAGTTAAAGTAAATACTAATGCAAGATTCTTAACACGTCTTTGTTGACTTTTATTTCTCTTTGCCATATTTTTTCCTTCCATATAATATTTTTAGTAAAGAGTAAGTTTCCCTACTCTCTACTAAACGTTTTAGATAATTATTGTACAACTACAGTAATATCTTTTTGAGTATAATTTCCAGCCCAGTCACTTACTAAGTATGAAACAATGTATGTTCCAGCTTGAGCAGTATTAACTGTGTTGTTAACTACTTGAATTCTTGGAGTAATATCTCCTTCTTTATCATCAGTAGCAGTTACACCTTCTAATGCTTTGAATGTAGTTCCATTAGTAATAGTTAATGTACTAGTTCCTTCTTCATAACCATCTTTAGCAATTGCGATTGTTGGAGCAATTGTATCTCCTGCAATTACATTTTCAACGTAATCTGGATCATCATCGAAATCAAATCTATCTTTAGTGAATCCGAATGCTACAGATATTTTCTTTCCTATTGAAGCTAAGTCATAGTTATCAATGTCTTGACCTTCAATATAAATATAAACTCTTACTTTAGTGATACTATTTGGTGCTAATGTAAAGAATTCATCTCTAGTTACACCAGTTTTAATCTTATCAGCATCAGTAAATGTATTAAATGCTTTTAAGTATCCATCAGTAGCAGATTGAGTATAAGTATTATAATCTTCTCCATCATATACGTCTACTAAAGTACCATCTGTGATTTCTTTTGCAATTGAATATGTTTGATAAGCTTGATCAGCATTAACAACACCACAATTTCCTGCATATGAGCCATCTTCTAGAACGTTAGCTCCTGTTCTTGCTTTACAAGAATCAGTATAGTACTTAATAGCACCTGCTACATGTTTAGTTTCATTTGGTTCCCAAATTTGTGCTGTACGACAAATTCCAGTAACACTTCCACCATCTTTACATGTAATACTTGTTATAGTGCTAGGATCGTTTGTTGTAGCTACTACTCTACCAATTTGAGCAAATGCAACTCTTACAGAGTTTTCAATTCCAGTGTCTGCAACTCCATCAGCAGCTACTTTAACTAGTGAATCATCAGTTAAATAAATTGCTTCTTCATTAGCTACATTATTTTCTGTATAATATTCTTCCCCTGAGAAGTTTTTAACAAATAAGTCAAAAGCTACATAACCTTTTGCTTCGTTATATTGCCAATCATAATTAGGAACTGTTGTTGTATTATTTGTTACACGACTAGCCATTAATCTGTAACCACCAGCAGTCTTAGTTAAACTAGCTTTTTGATAAAGTTTCATTCTTGATGAAGCTTCATCCATTTCACCAATTGAAGACATAGGAATTAATCCGCCGTTACTCCAAGTATTGGCATTTCCTTCATATACAGTATTTTCTGTATCATTGAAGTTTGTACTGTTAATAGTAACAGTAGTATCCCATTTTTTACCATCTAATGATAGTAATAATGAATCTGTAGTTGCAATTGAAACATCAAAAGTAGAAACGTTAACAGTACGCATACCAATGAACCATGCGAATGTTGTAACAATAAATACTAATGAACTAAGTGTACAAATAACAACTAGATTCTTCACTCTTTTTGTGTATTTTTTGTTCTTTTTAGCCATACTATCTTTCCTTCTCCTTTACTAACTAAATTTGCAAAATTAAAGATATTCTCTAGAATAATATCTTCAACTTTACCTTACACAATTATACAACAGACGACCTCTAACGTACTGTCATATTATATATAAATTATATTATATGAATCATTAAAAGTCAATTCAAAAATCGAGTTTTGTCGAATTATGTCATAATCTTTTCGGGTAAATAAAAAAAATAGTTTTTGAACTATTTTTTTGTATTATTTATTATTGAATTTACTTCTTTAATAAACCATATTTTTTCTACATCAAGATTACTATGATTTATTTTATTTACTCTTAATGCAAAGTTGATTTTTTCTAATAAAGCATCAATATTATCTGATAATTCATCTTCTTGAACATTAATATTTTCAAATCTATACTTATTAGTAATTATTTTTGGTACATCACTATCTTCATATAAATAAATTCCATTAATAACTATGTTGTTTGGATTAGCAGCGAAATCTTTGAATTTTTTATCTTCTGCAAGAACATCATTATAGTTATCAATCTTTAATGCTTTTTCTATAGTACTCTTTCTATATAAATTGAAACTTGCATATATTTTTAATACATCATCTATAAGAGTTGTGCTACTTATATTTGGAGTAATCATTTCTTTGATTTTTTCTTTGTCTAATACTTGATATAAATCATATATTTCTTTAGCAAGTTTGATAGATTCAATTTTTAATTTTTTTAATGATTCTTCTATCTTTTTAGATACAAATTCTAATAACTTACTCTCATCTTTATTATTCTTAGCAAAAATCTTTTTATTGATCTTTTCTAGTTCTTCTTCTTTTTCATTTATACTTGATTCTAGTTCTTTTAATTTACTATTATCAAATTCTTTTATATTAGCTGGATATTCTGCTTTAAAGCTATCAAATACTGCTTTGTATTTTGTATAATTTCTATACTCTAATGCATTTTGTTTTAGCTTTTCAAGAGATTTATATATTCTATTTTCATCTTTTTCTTCATGATTGATAATAAGTATTTCATAAGTAGATGTTCTATATTTACTATCTTCAAAATAATTTTTAATATCTATTGAACCTTTTTTAGCTAATTCAATAATATCTTTAACGCTTTCTTCTTTTGAACTTTGTAATTCATTATAAGCATCTTTATATTTCTTCTTAGCTTCTTCATAATCTTCAATATTATAATCTTCCATTAATGATTTAGCTAATTTTGAAATATAAGCTTTAAATACTTTATCATTTTTCTTTATAAGTCTTCTAAAGTTTAATTCTATGTGTTCAATAATTTCTGGATTAAACCAATATATTTTTTCAAATACATCTGATAATTCACTATAGTCTTTAGATTTTTGACTCCTTAATTTAAAGAATGTAGTCATATAACTATGTACATAGAAAGTAGTATTAAAATCATCTTTATCTAATTTTATACCAGCATCATCAAATATATCTATAAATCTATTGATAATATCATTTAATGAATCAAAAGATATGCTTGAATAATTCTTTAAGTCATATAATATATCATCTATTTCTAATTTTTCCACATATGTATTTAATGGATTTAAAATAACAACTACATGTTTTAATGCTTTTACTTTTTTCTCTAAAGCTTCTTCATCAACTGAAATTTCTTTTTCTTTATCTTCAAATGATTCAGATTTTGCTTTTAGATATTTTTTAACATTTTCTTTGTATTCATTATATGTATCGATGGTAGAGTCTATTTTTTCATTATATTTTTTTGCGTTTGTTTTGTTATTCGTAGGCATAGAAGATAATAATGTTTTCTTCGCTTCTATATCTTCATTTATAAAGTCTAAAAAGTTATTCATGATCCTCTACCTCTTGTTCTATCTTATTTTCTTCTAAGTATTTTATAAATAAATTTATTTTTTCATATACTTCAATTAACTCTTTCAATGTTAATTTAGAAATATCAAAATCAATTGTGCTCTCTTCCATATCCTACTTCTCCTTTTTATTCTTTTTTCTTCCCTTTTCCTACGACTTCTACAAACTCTGAATTAAATTCCATATGTACTTTAATTTCTCCCCCAAGAATATTATCTGTACATTCTGGATCACTTCCTTCAACCCACATAACAATTGTATATTTATCAATTTGCCCTGGGCCAAAGTTTTCTATATGATTCATAGCTACTAAATCATCACTTTCGAATGCGACTGTATTTCTTTCTGGTTGACCATTAGCTCCGATTTTAGCATATGTTACATATTCGCCATTTCTATATATTCTTATTCTTACTGCTTCATCTACATTTTTAACAACATCATCTATAATTATTTCTGTCCAGTAGTCTGAAGTATCAGTTCCTGTATTCTCAACGTAAAATGTGTAAGCAACGTAATTCTTACCATTATGAGAACCATCTATCTGATCTAAATTATCTGGTAACCACTTATATGATATATTATCAAAATAATCAACAGCAGGTGCTTGTAACTCTTCCCTATATACCTTATAAGTAGGATCATCGTACATGATAATATTTCTTTCAAAATAAAGGTTTTTATCAAGTGTAATACTAAAGTTACCATTGTTATATATTATACCCATAATAAAGTAAAGCAATATCAAAAGTAAAAATAATATCAAAATGACAAGCTTGGCTATCTTTGTAAGTTTTTTTCTTCTTTTGACTTTGTCAACACCAACAGTAATTTCTTTCTTCATAGTCATAACCTCTATAATAATATCCTCATCTATTTTACATTACAATTATACACGTAAAAGATAATGATTGTCAATCATAATCGTATTTTTTGGTTTACACTTTCTTTGAACATTATTTTACATCAAACTTTTCAAAAAATGTGTAAACTTAAGTGTCATTTTGATATTGAGATATTGAGAATGTATTTTATAAATCTTATAATTGTATCAGAAAGAAGGAGAAAAAGGGCTTATATGACTAAGAAGATTTGTTTTATATTTTTGTTGATTTCAGCATCTATTTCTATGTGTCTGATGAGTAATACTTATTCAAGGTATGTGTCTGATACTACTGGAAATATTGATATTCTGTTTGCTAAATGGCAAATCTTGGTTAATCAAAATGATATAACTACTGGTAATAGTTCTGCAATAAGTTTTGAACCTGTTATTGAAGCAAATTACAATATCAAATCAAATACAGTTGCTCCTACGTCAAAAGGACACTTTGATATTGATATTGATCCATCTAATGTAGAAGTATCATTTAATTATACAATTAACCTATCAATAGAAAATGAAAACATTCCTGATTTGATGATTACTAAATACTCTATTATTCCTAATGATTATACTGAAGGAGATCAATTAGAAGTAATCAACTTAGAAGGAACAAGCATAACAAACACATTAGATTTTGATAATACAACAGAGAACTTCAGTTTTAAACCATTTACCGTTAGAGTATATTTTGAATGGTATGAAGGTGAAAATGAACAAATGAATGATGAAAGTGATACTAACGCCGCTAATAGTGCAGATTCATTTAAAATCAATGCGAATATAAGTTTCGAACAAAAAGCATAATTAAAAGTTATGTTTTTTTGTACATTAAAAGCACATATATGACTATGTGCTTATTTTTATATTCGGCGTTATTTTATCTTTTCAACCTGAGAATATATTTCTTAACACTACCATTATTTCCATTCACTTCGATTTGCTCTTCGTCTTTTAGTTTATCTATTGCTTCATAGCCTAATCCTGTTACGCATGGTAGCCCAAGTTCTCTTGATATAATTGCTGTGTGTGATAAAAAGCCTCCTTCTGCAGTTATTATTCCTGAACTTTTAAGAATTACTGGCACCCAGTCAGGATCAGTATAATCCGTTAGTAATATACTGCCATCTTCAAAACTTTCTACTTCATCTGGTTCTTCTAAATAAATTGGTTTTCCAATTACTGTTCCCGATGATGCTGCCACGCCAATATATGACTTACTATCTATTTTTTCATTTTTATATTCAATAGTTTTTGTTACTGGTCTATATTGTAACCATACTAATTCATTATCCAAAATGCACCACTCAAGATCAGCCGGAGCACATAAAGCCTTTTGTAGCTCTAAACATTTTTTTCCAACTTCTTCATTATTTGCTTTTAAGTTTTCTTTAGTGTCATTTGGCCATATTTCATGCGTAGGTTTCACATGACCACTTACTAGCTTTTCTCCATTACCTTTTACCCATTCTAAATATCCGGATTCTATTTTATTTCCTATCCAAACTCCAGAAAGTTCTGGCTCTTTGAATTTTTGAACAACTACTGACATATATGGCTTGTCAGTTTTAAAATGTTCCACATATGAACTTACTCTAGGATTATTAACAGATTCTTTTACAAGAACAATGCTTTCACTAATCTCTTCTTTTGGAATATTTAATTTTGATGTAAATAATCCAGCGAATGAATTGTTTTCATTATCTTCCACTGTTGCTGAACTTCTGACTGCATAATTTTGATTTTTTAATTTTTTTAGCGATTCTTTATATAACTCTTTTGACAATGATGTAACGCTTATCAAGTATGTTTCTGGAACATTAAATCCATATGTGTTTAATGTAGCAAGCCCCAGCCCTTTTCCTCCAACTATATTAGCTAAATTTTTATTTTCATTAATCAATATAAATCTTGACAAAATATTAATATCTATTAAAGGAATGTTATCTAAAATTACAAGCATAAGTAGACTTTTTCCTGTCACTTTTTCTAGATGAGGATAATCTTGTCTTACTAGTTCTTCAAATGACTGTCTTGCTTTTCTATGATCACCTATAAGTTCATTCTCATGAAATACGTGTTCTACATCTTGATAATATTTCATTAATAAATATATTTTTATTATCGGATCATTTAAATCTATATTCTCACTATCTTCAATGTCAAAATTTGTTAAACTAGACGGCTTATAATTATCTACCTTTTTAAGTTCTTCTAAATATTTATCACCATACTTTAATTTGAATGACTTAAGAATGCTTTCTGTTATGATTGATCCTTCCGTTATTGTTTCAATCAATCCATAATATGCATAAGCATGTCTATATTTATACCATTTTTCTATTCTATCATCGCACAGATCTGCTTCTTTTTTTAGTTCTATACATTTGCCTTTAAGTTTGATTATTAATTTGTTATAATCTTCTGCTGTAAATGTTTCAATATCGATAGAATCTATTATTTCAACTATTTCTTCTGCTAGAAGTGGATTAAGTGCAATATCATATTTTAACATAGTAAGCCATTCTTTATCTGTTACAAATCCTTCTAACTTTAAAAGTTGCATCTTAAATTTATCTATATTGCTATATTTTGAAATATCTACAAAATTACCTGACATCTTTCATCACCTTTCTTATCTAATGAATTATTTTTACTTATGTTATACGCTGGGCACCCTCCATTACAAAAATTGTTGAATTTGCACTTTTGACATTTTTTATCTTTAGTTGCATAATTTCTCAATTCTTTTAAGCATTTTGAATCATTCCATGCTTTTTTAAAACACATGTCAAAAACATTCTCAAATTTAAAATCATTTAATTTAAAGGCAGCACATGGAATCATTGTTCCATCAGGCATTATTTCTACTTTGGTTTGCCCTGCTTCACATCCATAAATTATTCTATCAAAATCATTTTTTACTGGATTGTCGCATTCATCATAATATGCAGAATATAGCAAACAACCCTGCATGCTTACACTTAATTCATTATATTTTTTCTCATTTATGTAATTTTGTACTTTGCAATCAAGTTGCTTGTAATATTTAAAATCATGCTTTGATTTCAAATCATTTCCCAAAGGCATATATAGATTTAATGCATATTCTTTTATTCCTATATTTGCGCAAAAATCAATCATGTCAAATATTTCTTTTTCGCTTTGCTCATATATTACAGAATTGAGTCTTGGAATCTTTCCATTCTTTATAAATTTTTTTATTGTATTTATTATTTTGTCCGAGCTTACACCCATATGTTTTAAATTATAATTACCTAAGCTCTGCATAGATATTGTTGGTGTTATATATTTGCTATCACAAATTATTTTGAATGTACTATTTTTAATATTTAAGCCATTTGTTGTTATAGTTGTTTTAAATTTTATTTTATCCACAAATTTTAGTATGTCATCAATGAAAGGGTATAATGTAGGTTCTCCTCCAAGTATGGATAAATATATAACATTATTATTTTTTAGTTCTTCTATAAGTTTTAGCCAATTCTTTACTTCCTTATATTCTTTATAATTATTTCTTTTATAGCTAAAATAGCAAAATTTGCAATTTAGCTGACAAAAACTAGAAGGATAAATGCTCACTTCAATCGGAGCAGATAAATAATTCTTCTTTTTCTTTTCCGACACAATGTTATTATATTTTTCGATTTCTAACTGACAATTTACTGTTGCACATGGTAATATATCATCTACTTTAAATATGATTTCATTTTCTATCATACTTTTAACATCTGGCACATAGTGAATATTTAGTGATTCACTTACTATTTTGATTGCATCTTCATATTTGCAATTCTTTTTTATGCAGTCTAAGAAAATTGCATCATCATCTTTTATTATATATATGTCTGAAGTTAACGGAGCATATAACAATCCACCAAAAAATTCAAATCTTAATATATAGTTTGTATTAAATATATACTTCATTTTTTCTCCTTATATAAATAAATAAAGGCATTTTTTGCCTTTATTTAACTTTTATTTCCAGCCATCACCTTTGCTGAAATGACAAGAACCAAAAATTTTAACGATCTTATATTTTTTCATCTTTACCTCCCATTACAATCTTTTTTAGATAATTGTTTAATGAGTTACAAGTTGCAAAATAATTATCTAGTTACAATATACTATAAGTTTACCGTAAAGTCAACTCATTCAAAAAATAGAATAATATAAAATATGATTATAGCAAAATTCCCATACATTAAAAGCACATATATGACTATGTGCTTATTTTTATAATCTATCAAATGTGATGTTTTTTATCTTTTCTTGTTTGATTGTATTTACTATTAAAGTGCTTACTCTTTCATAATTAACTTCTCCATTTACTGGAATGTTTTTATATTTAGAAATTATTTCAAATAACTCTTCTACTTCGTCATCATTATAGTAAGATATTCCAAATTCTTTTTTTAATATATCTTTATAGTACATATCTAATTTCTTTAATATATGAATAGCAACTTCTTCAATAGTTAATATTTCTTCTTTAATAATTGTCATACTTGCTAAATTTAAAGCTAACTCTTGACTATTAAATTTAGGCCATAGAATTCCTGGAGTATCTACTAGATCCATAAATTCATTTATTTTTATAGTACTTAATTGTTTAGTTACTCCTGGTTTATTGCCTACCCCTACTATATTTCTACCAGCTAATTTATTAATTAATGTACTCTTTCCAACATTAGGAACACCAATAACAAGACATTTAGCTTTTTTAGGTAGCAAGCCTTTTAATGATCTCTTTTGATTAACTTTGTTCATTAAAACATTTACTTCACTTATTACCTTTTTATAGTCATTAGAATTCTTTGAATCACAAGTAACGCAAATATATCCTTCACTTTGATATTTACTAATCCATTTATTAGTTTCTTCTTTGTCACATAAATCATATTTATTAAATACAATTATATTTTGTTTTTCTCTAGTTACTTTATTTAAATCAGGTATTCTAGAACTATATGGTATTCTTGAATCAATAACTTCAATTACAACATCTATTAATGATATGACATCTGTTATTTCTCTTCTTGTTTTAGCCATATGTCCTGGGTACCAGTTGATATTTGTTTTATTCTCATTATTCATTATTTGCACCTGTCCTTTCTATTCAGCTAAATAATCACAATCATATATTAAAACTACATATATTTTATATCATAATAAATGGTTAGTCTAGTAATCTTTGTTTATTTTATTATTAACAAATATTTTTTGTTTGTTACATGATGTTTTTGTTAGACAAAATAAAATAATTTTTATTTAAAAATTCAGAACGAATTTCTTTATATAGTTTACTATATTGTTTTGGTGGAGTTCTTAAATATTTTATAAATAATTGTGCTTTTAAATCTAATGTATCTCTTGTTGTAACACTTATCAAGTCTTTTATTTCTTGCGCATCATAAAGATTATAGTTTACAGAAATATTCCAATAGATTAATAGTATTTCTCTCACATACTCTCTTAGTTCAGTTTCATGGTTTTTACTCAACTCATACCCATCATTTCCATGAATATAGTGTGAACGTATATTATAATAAGTTTTAATTTTCGATTCTGATTCATTTTTTTCCTTATTATTTAGAAATAATATTTTGCTTGAATAAGTTGCTACTTCTTTTGTAACTCTATTTGCGTTAATATTAAATAATGATTCTAATGATGAAAACAATAATGTAAATCTTATTCCAATATCCTGTGATTCAAAAGATTTTACATAGAAATTCAAAGCCCTTTTATATCTTATATTTTTTTCTTCTAAATCAATTATTGTAGAGTCCGCCATACGTAATTGTAATCTTTGTTCAAGTTTAGCTTTTAATTCATCATCATAATCACGAGCTGATATTTTTGACATTCCCCAATTTACTCCACCTACATAAGTATAAACATCACCTTTATCATTGTAAATAGTTGTTTTAAAAACAGGCAGTGTTATTCCTATCCCTGTTAGCAATCTAATTTTCTTTTGTAATAAATTAATTTTTTTAAATTGTTCAGCTAATATCATTTTTTGTATATCTTTTTTTGTTGCGTCATCACTAACTTCATATTTTATCATTTCTTCATTTTCAAAGCATTCATAGTAATTTCCCTCTTTTTCCTCACATGAATATACTGAATTAAGCAAATAGCCTGAAGAATAAAATATATAATCACTATCATATATATCAATAACATTCTCTCTGTACGATTCTGTTTTTTCAATAAAGCCATCTATCTTAAAGTTTACCACTGGAAATAAACCACTTATCAAAATTTTAGTTTTATAATATAAAATCATTCTTACTCCTTAATCACATTAAAGTTTTTCATTTTATGCCTTTAATTTTTTTCTCTGTTATTTCTAGTTGTTTCTTTTCTCTTTCAAGTTCTTTTAGACTCTTTTTAGGAGTAGGCATGTCCTCAGGCATCATTCCCCCAATATCAGCAATCGCCTTTCTAACCTTTTTGCCAACTTCATAATGCACAGCTTTTGCATTTTTTTCACCTTTTACATTATCTCTTATAAGTTTCTGTTTTGTTTGGTTTATTCTAAATAAATTAGCAACTAACTCATCTTCATTCATGTTATCTAAAATATCTTCACGATACCTTAATTTTTTTCTTTTAAATATATCATCAGCTGTTTCTCCATTATATAATCCTTTATATCCTGCATTATGAAATTCAGCCATATTTTTAACACCAGCGGAAGACGCAACTTTTTGAAGTGTATAGTTACCTTGCTTTGTTAATTTTCTTTGATAAAATCTTTTTTCATCATCTGATAAAGAATCATATTCTTGTTCAGTTATTTCTTGCTTTCTTGTTTGAATGGCAAAATATGTTTGTCCTAAAGCAACAACTTCTTTGCTTGGATCAGCGTTTTGCACTATTAAATAACATATGTATCTTGATAATTTATAATCTTGTATATTGGCAATAGCATTATTATTTCTTTTTGACAACTTGTTGACCTCAACAAGTTGTTCTTTTATATTAAGCCCAGAATTTTTACAAGCCTCTTTTGCCTTATTTAGAACCTTCAAAAAATTTCTCCAGTCTTTATATTCTAAAACTTTTGAAAGTTCCCTGGCATACCAATATTCATTTCCATAATCATCAACATATTTTATATTTTCAAATACACTTTTTGAATAATTATTTTCAATTTTTTTCATTGTTCCCCCATTTCTATTAATTAAAGTCTTATTCGTGTTCTGAATACTCTATCTTTTTGCATTATTTCAGTAAAATATACTACATTTTCATATTACTATTTTTATTATATAAACTGTTTGATAAAGATATTGATTCCTTTAATAATTCTTCTAAATTATTGATTGGTTCTTTATTATAGTCTTCTTTATATAGCCAATCTAAGTACTTTATTTTTTCTGCATTATCAGGTCTACCATATATTATTTTACCTGAATGTATCCAATATCCAAATTCTACATTAGTGGTAAAAGCTGGCATATTTGGTAAACTTCTAGGAATCCAAAACATAATGACGGTTGCTTCAGTTAATGCTTTTCTCTCCCACATTGTTTGATCAATATAATCCATCTTAGGTTTCCAAGTAGAATATTCTGGAACATAAACAACTCCATCAAAACCTAATGCTTTTAGCTTCTCGCATGCCTCAGTTCTCCAAGTTTTTGTATTTTTATCTCTTGGGGTTGGACCAGCTAAAAATATTGATTTTTGATCTTTTATAACTTCTTGATCTGAATAATTAATTATCATTATATTTTATCTCCCTTCCTTAACTTTTTTATTCACTATTATTATAACATTTTAATCTTTTTTTACTAAAAATATTAAATAATTCTTTTTGTGTTCAAATCTGATAGTTTCTCTTTCTTCTATATTTATAATATTAAAAATAGATAGATAATTTTTTAAATCTTCTTTATCAAAGAGTCTAATATATTTATTTTTATTAAACCAATAGTGTTTTTCTATCTCAATTGCTGTTTCTTTTATTTTCTCATATCCTTCTAGTCCATTTACACTACCAATAAACAAGCCATCTTTCTTTAAAATTCGTTTTATTTCTAGCATAAGTTTTTTAGTATCTTTATCTGAAAAATAATGTATTGATAAATTTGCAAAAACTAAATCAAATTCATTATCAGAAAAAGGTAATTTTTCTTTCATATCTAGTTTAATGACATTACTGTTAAATTCTTTTACTTTTTCTAAAGCAATATCAGAAATGTCAGAAGAAGTTACTTCATATCCATAACTCATTAATTCTTTAGAATACTGTCCAATGCCACAACCTAAATCTAAGCATTTTCCTTTCCTATTAAAATATTCTTTATATTCTCTTATCCAAATATCTTCTTCTATTTCTTTGCTAATATGATCTTTCCAGTATTCATCATTTTTAAAATATGTATCTTTCATTTATGTTCCTTTCAAAATATAATCAATGTCATTTTTATTAATTATATAATAAAATCACTTCTGTTTCTAGTGACATCAATTAATCTTACTTATTTATTATACTATAAAAAACACCAATACTCTTCAAATGAATCATATTGGTATTTTCCGTATTTTTTCTAACTGACTAAATAAATATATTCTTCACCATTTATATAACTTATAAAGTTAAATTTAAATTTAATAATAACAAAATATAAACCTAAATCCCTGTAAAATTAATAAAAATTGTAATTAGAAAAAATACTTTGGCTTAAAACTTTATATTTAATTTAATCTACAAAATAACTTAGTAGAACCAATTAATTAAATTTCAAATTCTATTGAATTTAATCTAGATATTTCGAAATCAGTATTTTGAATGATTTTGTCAATTTCTTTTAATCTTTTTCTGATTGAAGTTATTTCAAAATTTACTGATTTGCATTCAAAATATGAATTATTAACTTCAGAAAATCTTTTCTTTGAACTTTTAAAATGAATTAATTGCTCGTAAGCAACTTTCATTTTTTTCAAATAGTTATTATCGACAATTGCTTGTTGTATAGTTCTACCATCATTTAATTTAAATTCATTATTTTTCTTATATAATTCAGCTTTCATCTTAGAAATTTTCTTAAATGCTTTTTCCATATTTTCTAAATTATAATCGAATTCATTTTTATTATCTTCGATAATATTTTTTCTTCCATCTAATTCTTCTGTATATGTATTTAAAGCATAAGTTCTAATGAAGGTCATATATATGTCTAAGTTTTTTTCTTCTTCTGAAATTAAATTCATTAATGAAGTAATATTTGTTTTCATATTATCTTTTTCTCCTTTTTATGTATTTAGTTTATCATTTATTTTTTAGTTAGTGGTCGCTTAAAAAGCGACAAAAAAACGCTTACAAAGAAGCGTCACAAAAAGTATATAAATAGTCATTAACTTGATTTAAGTCATAAATATTATTTTCTAGACAACAAGATATGATTTGATCAAACCTATTATTACTCAAAGAGTAACCTGCAGAATTTAAAAGTTTGTTAAATTCTGTTTTATTAAGTCCTAAAGCTAAACATAATTTGATAATTACATTTTTTCTAGGTATGTAGTTCTTACCACATCTTATCTTAGAAAATAATTTTCTATCTATATCTACTTTTTTATAAATCTCTGAGTCTTTATAACCACTTTTATCAATTAATGAGAAAAGTAACTCACTAAAGCTCATTGATTTATTACAATTTAAATATTCTAATATTATATTATTCATATAATAACCTCCATTACTTCTGAACTAACTTCAGACCATACCTGAATGTTCTTAATGGTTATTACACAAACACAAATATTTAAATTGTGAGTATATTATATCATATGACTATACTTTTCTCAATATGAATTCTAAATGATATTCTTTAGTACTTTTTTCATTGCATTATATCTATATGTATCACTTAATTCTTCTTCGGTTAATAAATTAAATGTTTTATTAGTATTAGCTAATTTAAATATTGAATAAAAATATGGTTTCTTGATGGGTTCAACGATTTGTTCTCCTATTTCACCATAACTAACTCCAGAATCTTGGAAATATGTTCCATCTGGATACATACATGTCACTATGCATTTGTAATATGCTTTTCTATTTGAAACTCCATTTAACTTTTTAAGTAATTTATTAATACATTCGTATTTTGGAAGAGATGGATCTTTCTTTAACTCTTCATCTGCATATCTTCCAGTATAAATTCCTGGTTCTCCATTTAAACTTTCAACAAATAATCCAGCATCATCGCTTAAAACAGGATAACTAACATTGTTATCAATACAAAAATCATGAATAGCTTTTGCTTTAATTAAAGAATTTTCTTCTAAAGTACTGCCCGTTTCTTCAATATCTCCCCTATCCCATGAGATATCTTTTAATGACTTTATTTCAATATTTAATCCAAGCTCTTTAACAATATTTCTTAAATCTTCTGTTTTTCTTTCGTTTGTTGTTCCAAAAATTAATATCATAACTACTCCTTTTAGTTTATATACTTTTTATTAATGAAGCTATATTCCTATTTTTATAATTTTTATTTTCAGTTATTTCTTCTCTAACCTTTAAAAAGTCAGGCAACTCTACTAATTGATTCTCTCTTAATAATTCAATTTCACATATTGCTTTATCATTCCAAAATGGATAAATATCTATTTCAAAATATTGATTTTTATATGATAAACAGTATCTTGTTTTTCTTATTTGACCGCATGAAGTGTCTGCATTTGTTAGTTCACTAATATATTCATCACTAGAAAGTCTAGTTTCTATTTCTATTCTTTTTATATCGTTAACATTAATTTTTCTTGTTTTTGAATATGTATATGAACCATTTATACCTCTTTGTCTTACTCTTACCTCTTCGTTATTTGATGAGATTAGATATGTTTGTACTATTTCTACTTTTTCACAATTTGGAAGTGATTCTAAATATGATATGTCTGGCATATCTATTAAATATTTTCTTTCTATTTCATATGGTTCTGGTTCTCCAAGAACTCCAGATATTTCTGAAATTAATCTTTTCATTTTGTTTTCGAAGTCAGTACTGTTATCAATTATTCTTAAGTGAGGATGACCTACCCATGAATTCATTAATGAATCATCTGTTTTGATTGCTTCATCTATTGTTTCATATCTTGTTTTATTATCAAAATTATAGTGTTCTTTTGCACCTTTAGCTGCAGTCACTAAATGAAATACTGCATCATATCTATTCATTACTGAAGGAATTGTTAAATTTTTACTTTTTAATATATAATTAAAATCTCTTTTTGACATATATGCTTTTATATCAAGTAAACCTCTATCGCATACAATTAATATTTTATCGTGATGCATGTTTCTTGCTGATTCTTCAAAAACTCTTTCCATTTCAAGTTGAATATCAAATATTGAGGTTTCAAAATCTAACATACTATACATTTCATTAGGAGTTATGCCCGAAGACATAACACTAGTAGCTGTTTCTGGTATAAATAACACTTTATATCCTTGTTTTTGAAAGAAGTTTTGTATCCAATTCATGGCAGTTGTTTTTCCAGCGCATGGACCTCCAGTTAGAACTATTTTTTTAATTTGTTTTTCTTTCTTTTCTTTTTTGTTTTTTAATAGTTCATCTAAAGTAATATCAAAAATATCAGCTATTATTTCTAAATTTTCTAGAGTTGGTTTAGATATTCCCATTTCCCATTTTGATATTGATTTGTCAGAAATTTTAAGTTTATTTGCTAGTTCTTCTTGAGTAAGATTATGTTTCTTTCTTAGTTCTCTTATTTTTTCACCAAAGTTATAGTTCATATTACCCTCCATCCATTTATATTATATAGTAACTATAATTACTTTAAAAGTAATACTATGTAACCTATTGGTTGAGTTTTTTAATTGATATTTATTAATACATATTCTGCGATACATCCAGTTTTAATTTTAATTTTTCATATTATGATATACCTCTATCATCTGATTTTGATAAGGTTATTTTATTCTCTTTATATATTTTATTATGTCAAACTAAAAAGGCTTTTTTAAGCCTTATTTTCATTTAATGCTGATAGGAATTCTTTTAGTCTTTTGTCTTTTGGATTATTAAATAATTCTTCTGGAGTATTTTCTTCAATTATTTTACCTTCATCCATAAATAATACTTTAGTAGTAAAATTCTCAATAAAGTTCATTTCATGTGACACTACTATCATAGTCATTCCACCTAATGCAATTTCACGCATTAAATCAGTAACTTCGCCTATCATTTCTGGGTCAAGTGCTGATGTCGGCTCATCAAATAACATTAAATCTGGTTCCATTAATAATGCTCTTACAATAGCAATTCTTTGTTTTTGACCACCTGATAGTTCTTCTGGATAAAAATCTTTTTTATCTAAAAGATTAATTTTCTTTAATAATTTATTTGCTTTTTTGATTGCTTCTTCTTTAGTTAATATTCCTAACTTTGTTGGTGCTAGAATTATATTTTCAATAACAGTCATATTATTAAATAAATTAAATGACTGAAATACCATTCCTATTTTCTTACGTATGGACTCTAAATTATGATGATAATTTATATTATTTCCTTCAAATATAATTGTACCAGAAGTTGGAATTTCTAAAAGGTTTATACATCTTAAAAGAGTTGATTTACCACATCCTGAAGGACCAATAATACCTATTACATCGCCTTTATCAATCTTAAAATTAATGTCCTTTAATACTTTCTTTTTACCAAAGGCTTTTTCTAAATTTTTAACTTCTAACATTATTTAACCTCTTTTCCATCATACCAACTAATTTACTTAATCCATAAGTGATTGCTAAATAAATAATTGCAATTAATATTAATGGGAAGAAATAATCATATGTACGTGATGCGATGATATCACTGGCTTTTGTTAATTCAACTATTCCAATATAAGCACCAACTGATGTTTCTTTTACTAATGTTATAAATTCATTTCCTAGTGCTGGAAGAATATTTTTTAATGCTTGCGGAAATACAATATATGCCATAACTTTTTTATATTCAAGTCCAAGTGCATATCCTGCTTCTTTTTGACCATCATCTACTGAATTTAATCCAGCTCTTATAATTTCAGCTACATAAGCTGCACTATTCATACCAAATGATAATATACCAACTAACACTATATTTATTGAAGTTGTTTTAAATATTACATAATAAATTATCATTAATTGAAGAATACTTGGTGTTCCACGAATAACTGTTATATAAAATTTAGATAATGCATTTAATATATAAAGTTTATTAGTGTTTTCATGATAATTTCTAATTAAAGCAAGTACTGTTCCTAAAATCACGCCAATTATAACTGCTCCTAAAGCAATTAATAATGTGTTTTTTAAACCTTCTAAAATATATTTATATCTTCCATCATAAATAACACTTTTATAAAATCTATCTATTATTGTTTGATTTTTATCTTCTATATTATCTATTCCCATATGAGATAATATTAATTTATCAATTTCGTTTGATTCTTGCATTTCTTTTATTACTTCGTTACATGCGTTTAATAGTTCGGTATTTCCTTTAGCAACTACCATTCCATAATTGTCCACTACTAATGGAGTCTTTAATATTTTCATGTCTTCGTTTATTAATTTTTGAGCAGGTAATTCATCCATTACAACTGCATTAACTTTATCATTTTTTAAGTCTTCTATTGCTGCTAAGAACTTTTTTTCTCTAATAATATTTAAATTACTATAATTTTCTGTAAGATATGTATCTGCTGTTGTTCCAAGCTGTACTGCTACTTTGCCATATAAATTATCTGAACCAGTAATATTACTGTTATTTTTTACAATTATTACTTGTTTTGAAGAAGCATAATTTATTGTGAAATCAACTTCTAAAGCTCTTTCTTCTGTATATGATATACCAGCTGCGCCTAAATCGCTTTTACCAGTTTTTACTTCACTAATAATTGAATCAAAAGCAACATCTTTAATTACTAATTTTTTATTTAGTTTTTCTGCAATTTTTTTTGCTATATCTATATCAACTCCAACTATATTACCTGATTTGTAATATTCATATGGAGCAAAACCTGCTTCTGTTACTAGAATTAATTCATCTTCTTTTGATAAAACTTTCATAGGAAAAGTATTAAAAAAGAAACTAAATGTTAATACTATCATAGTTAAGATAGAAATTATTCTTTTTTTCATATTCTCACCTATTATAAGATTAACATAAAAAGGAAGTTTTTACAACTTCCTTTTAAATGTTTTTATAAAACTAGCATTGCAAGTGTTAGAACCGCAATATTTACTATAAATATCACAACTAATACTTTAGTTACCCATTTAATCCATGTAGTATATTCTACTTTTGCTAATGCTAAACCTCCCATAATAGCTCCACAAGTTGGTGTAAATAAGTTTACAAATCCATTTGCAGCTACCATTCCCATTATTGTTGCTTCAACACTGTATCCTACTTGATTTGCAAGTGGAGCCATAATTGGAGCAGATAATGTTGCTAAACCACTACTTGATGGTACAAGTACTGATAAAACAGTATGGAAGATATAATTTAATGGAGCGAATACTCCTTTTGGTACTTGTTTTAACATTTCAGCTACGTTATAAATTAGATAATTATCTAAATATGTTGCTTTCATTAATATTGAAGCACCACGTGCTACAGCAATAATTAAAATTACGCCAACCATGTCATCAGCACCATCTACAATTTTATCAACGATTTCTTTTTCTTTCATACCGTTAACAATTGCAATAGCGATAGTCATAATTAAGAACCATAATGTTGCTTCTTGGAAATACCATTGACCTATTGGACAACCAGCTAACCAAGATAAACCTAAAATTTTATGTTCAACAAAGAATGTAATTCCAAAGTCTTCCCATGGAATAAAGCTTATAATCATGATTATAAATGTAAATGCAAATAGTAATAATGTAGCTTTTTGTTTTCCAGTTAAAGTTACATCTTTTTGTACTTCATCTTCACCATATGTAGCTTCCATAGCTTTTTGTTCTTGAAGGCTTAATATTGTTGAACCTTTTTTCTTAATTACTTTTTTAGCATAAGACATTACAAATAATATTGAAATAACTAATGTTGTTATCCATAATATTGCGCCTAAAGCAATAATTGTTCCTTGACTAATAGCTGTTCCTTCTGGTAATACTTTTTTAGCTGCATCAACAGCAACACCTACAGCAAATGGGTTAACTGTTGAACCTAAAACACCAGATCCAGCTCCTAAAAGAACTATTGCAGAAGATACAACTGTATCCATTCCTGCTGCTACCATTGTTACAGCAAGTAATGCATAAAAACCTACAGTTTCTTCTAACATTCCATATGTTGTTCCACCAATTGAGAATAATGTCATAAGAATTGGAATTAATACTAATTCTTTTCCATGTAATTTTTTAATTAAAACTTGAATTCCAGTCTCAATTGATTTAGTTGAATTAACTACATTTAGGAATGCTCCTAAAATTAGGATAAATACACAAATATCAATAGCATCGCCAAATCCTTGAACTGGTGCTAATAGAGTTTGTGCTAATGTAGCACCTACTACTCCACTACCATTTACTAATTCACCTTCGTTCATAACAGCTGTTGGTAATAAATGTGTTAATAGTGCTAAAATAAATATTAATAATAATATAATTGTAAATGCACTTAATGAGAATGAAGCACGTTTCTTTTCTGGTTCTTTTTTAATTTGATCATTATAAATTAGTGTACCATTCTTTCCTTCTAGTGCTTCCTCTGCCTTATCTAATGAAGTAATTATTGCTTCATGTTCTGTAGATTTAGCAAAGTCAACTGCAGCTTCTACTTTTGGTAACATGCTGCCTTCTTTAAATTCTTCATGTCTCATTGAAACACGAGCTTCAGCTACTGACATTTTATCAATTTGAGTTTCATTTTCTTTTTTATAATTGATGCAAACTTTTTCTACATCAGTTAAAATTAATAATTTGTCAGCATTGATTTCTTTTGCTAGTAAAGCACTTGTTCTATCTTTATCGATTACAGCATCAATTCCTTCATAACCATCTTCTTTTGTTTTGATTACTGGAATTCCACCTCCACCACAAGCAATAACAATAGTGCCTTCATTCATTAATTTTTCAATTGTAGTTAACTCAAGAATTTTCTTTGGTTTTGGAGAAGCAACTACTTTACGATATCCTCTTCCAGCATCTTCTTTATAGATTGCTTTGTCTATCTTTCTTTTTGCTTCTGCTTCTTCTTTAGTTAAAAATGCTCCAATTGGTTTTGTTGGATTGTCAAAAGCAGGATCTTTTTTATCTACTTCGACTTGTGTTACAACAGTAACAACGCTTTTTTTGATACCACGTTTGTCTAATTCATCTTTTAAAGTTTGTTGTAATTGATATCCAATATATCCTTGAGACATTGCTCCACTTTCAGCAAATGGTATGTTATCACCTTTCATTGATTCATAAATCATACCAACTTGTGGACCATTTCCGTGAGTTATTACAACTTCATTTCCAGACTCGATGATATCAACCAAATGTCTAACAGTTTTTTCAATTACTGCTTGTTGTTCATCTGGATTTTTTCCTAATGCATTTCCACCTAATGCAATAACAATTTTACTCATCTTTTAAAGTCTCCAACATTACAGCTTTAATAGTATGAAGTCTGTTTTCAGCCTCCTCGAAGACACGAGACTTACTAGATTCAAATACTTCGTCTGTAACTTCCATTTCTTTAATTCCAAATTTTTCTTCGATTTCTTTACCTATAGTAGTTTCATTGTTGTGAAAAGAAGGTAAGCAATGTAGGAATATTGCGTTTTCTTTAGCATTATTCATAACTTGCATTGTAACTTGATATGGTTTTAAAAGATTAATTCTTTCTTGCCATAATTCCATTGGTTCTCCCATAGATACCCAAACGTCTGTATAAATTGCGTCTGCATCTTTAGTACCTTCCATAATGTCCTCAGTCAATGTAATTGTTGCACCTGTTTCAGCTGCTATTTGTTTGCATTCGTTAACTAAAGATTCTTCTGGCCATAGATTTTTTGGTGCACAACATGCAAAGTTCATTCCAAGTTTAACGCTGACAACCATTAAAGAATTTCCAACATTATTTCTTGCGTCTCCACAGAAAACTAATTTACGACCTTTTAGGTCTCCAAATTCTTCTTGAATAGTCATTACGTCAGCTAACATTTGTGTTGGATGGAATTCATTTGTTAAACCATTCCATACAGGAACTTTACTATATTTAGCTAAGCTTTCTACTATTTCTTGACCGAAGCCACGATATTCAATACCATCATACATTTTATCTAAAACACGAGCTGTATCTTCAATAGTTTCTTTTTTACCCATTTGAGATCCAGTTGGTCCTAGATATGTTGCTTGCATACCTAGATCGTGTGCTCCTGCTTCAAAAGCACATCTTGTTCTAGTTGAATCTTTTTCAAATATCATTGCTATTTGTTTTCCAACTAGGTAACGATGAGGTTCACCATTACGTTTCTTTCTTTTTAAATCAATTGCTACATTTAATAAATGTCTGATTTCTTCTGGAGTATAATCTAAAAGTTTTAGAAAATCTCTCCCTTTTAAGTTTACCATTTAACGTCCTCCCTTACTAATGGCATAGACATACATCTTGGTCCACCACGACCACGCCCCAATTCAGCGCCATGTATCTCAATTACCTTTAGCCCAGCGTCACGTAAAACTTGGTTTGTAACATTGTTACGATCATATACAACTACAACACCAGGAGCAATACATAAAGTATTAGATCCATCATTCCATTGTTCTCTTTCAGAAGCAACTTTGTCTCCGCCAGCACATGGAATAAGTGTTACTTCATGATGTAAATATTTTTCTAAGATTTCTGATAATGAACCAGTAACCTCTTTAACATTTAAATCCTCATAAGTTGTAGGATCGTATCCTTCAGTAATTTCGTAAACTTGAAGTGTTTCAGAAATACCAGGATGATATGTAAATGTGTATTTATCAATTTGAGTAAATACAGTGTCCAAATGCATGAACGCTCTTGATTCAGGAATACTAAATGCTAAAATTGTATCAATTTTGCAAGTTTCATCCTTAAAGAAGTTTTTAGCAATTTGGTCAATAGCTGCTGCTTCTGTTCTTTGTGAAATACCGATAGCTACAATATGTTCATTAATATTTAGAACATCTCCACCTTCAGTATGCCAATGATATCCTCTATTGTAATATAAAGGTGTGTCTTTAAAGCCTTCATGGTATTTAAAAACATATTCAGCATAAATGCATTCTCTGTTTCTAGTTACTGAATACATATGATTTAAATTAGCTCCTTCACCTACACTAGCAAAATTGTCTCTAGTGAAATATAAGTTAGGCATAGGTGCTGCAATAAATTTTTCTGGTTCATCAACTAGATCAACAAGAGTTTTTTCAACATCTCTTTTGTGAACTGGTAGATCTTTAATTTGAATGCCTTCCATTGTTTGTAATACTAATTGTTTTGGATCTTTGATATCATCTAAGAAGCTAAAAACTAGATTACGATATTTAATGGTATGTATTCCTGCTTCTTTAATAAATTGTTTAATAAATTTAGTACGAACGTTATCATCTTTAATAACATCAGCAACTAAATCTTCAAGATAAACAACTTCTACTCCATTCTCTCTTAAAGCTGCAGCAAATGCATCATGTTCTTTCTGAGCATCCTCCAAATATGGAATGTCATCGAAAAGTAATTCTCCTAATGTATCTGGTGTTAAATTTAATAATTCATTACCAGGTCTATGAAGCAATACTTTCTTTAACTTTCCGATTTCGCTTGTTACATGAATACTACTCATTCTTTTTTCTCCCTTCCTTCTTAGTATAATAAGTCTTCCCTTATTATCTAGATTAATTATATCAAATAAAAAAATAAAGTAAATAGACAAAAAATTTTATTTTGTCTATTTGCCTTATATATCCTCGATTTCAATTGAAATAATTTTTTAATTTAATTTATTATATTCTTTGTCTCTTACTGGTTTACGTCATTATTTTAGTACTTGTTTTGAAGCAGTTGCATTACTTCTTCTAATAGCTACTAAAAGCGATGACTAAACATCGCTTAATTTTTTTGATGAATTAACTACATCATCTATTAATTCTTGTAATTTATATTTCTTTAAATTTCTAATAGAATTCCATACTTTATATATAAGCATTCTTTGTTCTAAATATTTTATATCATTTAATTCTTCATAATATTGTTTTATGTAATTCCAAATATTTTTATAATCATGTGGTTTTTGAAATGGATCCATTTCTATATTAGCATATTTCCATGGTTTTTCTTGACATGAATATAATTGTCTAAATTCAAAATCTATTGGCGCAATTAGTGAATCATTAAAATCTATTATTTTTAATATACCATTATTATATATTATATTATCAAAATGCAAGTCATTGTGAATTAAAGCAAATCTATTATCTTTTAGAAATAAATCGTAATTATTTATACTTTTAATAATTATGTCATATTCTTTTGAACTAAATGAATTTTTACATTCTTCTAAATCACTTAAAACCTCATTCTTTATTTTAGATGACCAATTATAACCTTCTGGTTTCTTACTATGAAATTTCTTTATTATTTCCATTAAATTTTTGATAGTATTTTCTCTTTCTGGTTCATCCATTTTATACCAATAATAATATAGTGTGTTTCCTTCTAACTTTTCTATTATTTCATAAATAAACTCTGAATCTTTTTTAGAATCATCGTACTTATATAGTTTTGGAATATAATTGTTATCTTTGTTTGATGAATAAAAATTATATTCTGTTTGAAATGTTCTTTCTAGTGATTTATTTGTGCATACTTTTAATACATATTTATCATTTATATTAAAAAGTGTATTATTAAATCCTGAATTTATTTCACGAATTGAATTTATATTTTTAAATATATCTAAGTTTTTAGAAGCTATAGCTTTGCCTATCTTTAATCTTTCTTCAACTAAATTTTTAGTCACTTCAATTTCTTCAAATATTATTTTATCTTCTATAGTAAAATTCTTTTTTTGTGTTTTAAAAAATTCTTCATGTACTTTTTTCCAATAATCTAGTGATAAGTCTCCTTCTCCTTCAAGAATTGCATCTTCTTCTTTTATATCTTTAAATTTTAGTATTTTGTAATTGATTGTTTTTACTATGCAAGCATCTTTTTCGTTATCAAAATGTATTATTGACTCTTCACCTATTACTGGAATATCTTCTGCTTTATAGAGATAAGATGTGGCTCTTTTTTGACCTTTTAGAACTAAAGAGATTAATTTATCATTATTTGTAGCAAAGTTCCAACTTTTCATTGTTTTGTCTCCTTTATTGATCTATTTAAAATAGTATCTATATTGTTTAAATAATTTTTTTCTGTTTTTCTTTGATTATAAAAATTCATTTCATAAAAAATTATATCATATCAAAAATGGATATTTCTATAATTATCGTTAATTTTGTAATATTGTATTTTACTCCTTAGACATTTTTTTATAAAACATTATTACGATTACTATTAATGCTATTCCTAATAGAATAACTATATATTTTGAATAAATATCTAATACATTTAAAATATTTATCCAATTTTCACCTACTATTGAACCAATTATTATTAATACAGAGTTCCATATTAGTGAGCCTAGTAAAGTGTAAGATATAAACTTTATCATAGGCATTTCATTCATACCAGCTGGTATACTTATTAAACTTCTTATTAATGGAATAAACCTACAAAAGAATACTGTTTTTTGACCTTTTGTATCAAACCATTTATTTGAAGAATCAATATCACTTTCTTTGAGCCTTAATACTTTACCTACTTTTCCAGATATTATTTTTTTAAGTCTTTCTTTATTAAATATCTTTCCTATATAATAAAGAATTATTGCACCAAATAAAGATGCTAAGGTTGAAAATATGATCATTCCAAATATAGTTAATTTAGTGTAAGTTGTCATAAATCCGCCAAATAAAAGTATTAATTCTGATGGTATTGGTGGAAATAAATTTTCAACCATTATTAATGAAAAAACACCAAGATAACCAAAATTATTTAATATATTTATTATCGTTTCTTGCATATTAATCTCCTTTACTTATTAATTTAGTTGATAATTTATATATTTTATTTAATGAATTATTTTTGACTATTTTATTTAATCTTTTATTGTAATCTTTTAAATTTTTTTCATTCTTTAATATTCTTCCTATTTTGTACGAAAGTATTTTTGGAGTTTTACAATATGTTCCGTATCCATTAAAACATACATATTTTGCATTATAAATTTCTGGGCCACCATTACCTGGGATTAATACCATTGGTTTTTTCATTTCTAAACACTCTGTTACACTTAAACCTCCAGGTTTTGTTATTACTATATCACTAATGCTTAGTAAATCATTTACCCTATTTATAAATCCAGTTATTCTTACATTTTTATATTTATTTTTTATAATTAATTTAGTGCATTTATTTCTTAATTCATTATTGTGACTACAAACAAATATAACATTACATTCGTAATTCTGTTCTAATAATTTTTTTAAATAACTATACGAGAAATTTGTTCCTATACTTCCACCTGCAAAGAAGACAATTGTTTTAAGATTATTGTTAATTCTATATTTCTTTTTTATCTTTTCCTTATTAGAAACTTTATTAAATTTATTTGATATAGGGATACCATAATCATATATTTTATTTTTTGGTATTCCTTTGTCAATTAAATTTTTCTTTATAATCTTATTAGCCACAATTAAAGAATCAATATAATCAATATCCTTCTCCCAGAATTCATGAGATGCATAGTCTGTTATAATACTTATCATTTTTGGATTAATTATTTTTTGTTTTTTATATATAGTACAGTTTGTTATACCGAAGAAATGACTTGTTATTACTAAATCTGGATTAAAGTTTACAATATCTTGTTTTAATTTTTTATTATTCACTATTGACTCAGCTATTTCTTTATACAATATAGTTGTTGATTTAAAATTAAATATATTGTAAATTGATGTAAAAATGAAACTACTTTTGTGTTTAAAGTTTTGTTCAAATATTTTTTTACTAATTTTGCCAATTATATTTTCATAATCTAATATATCGATTATTCTAATATCATATTTATTAGTAGATAAAAAATAATCATATAAGTAATTAGCTACAGTTTTATGACCTGAACCATATGAAGCATATATTATGAGTATTTTCTTTTTCATATTTTCTCCGTTTATAAAATATATTCTTTTTAAATACATTTATTATACGAATGCAAAATAAAAAAGTAGAAAATTCTACTTTAGTTTTACTGCATGAAGTACTTTTCTTTTATTATTACTACTACATGTTGATAGTGTTAATATTTGATCAGTGGTATCTATTTTAATATTAAATTTTTTGTAACTTCTTTTTGTTATTTTATCTATGAATATTTTATATTGTTCTTCTGTAGTAAATGTTGTTGTTATATAATAATTTTCTGTATCAATAATGTAGTAACTAAATATTTGATATGTTATTTCTTTAGAATTTAAATCATATATTTTTATATAGTTATTGTTTTTAGTATCAAAATAGCCTTTTTTAAACATTTCTCTTAATGAACCAAACATAGTTCCGTCTAACATAGAATGTCCATATATGACTGTATTTTTATCTTTAAAATCATTATTTCTATAGTCCATAAATATACTTCCAGATTGATTATGTTTTTTATTATAATCTCTTGTTAGATAGAAATTATTATCATTTGATTTAAGTATTGGATAGTTTATTTTATTTTGATTCATTATAATCCATCCGACTACATCTTCATTATTTATTTTTGAATAATTTATTTTATGTTTATTATCTATTTTTTCAATTGATTTTTCTATTAATTCTTGATTTGTTTTTTTATTTTGATATGAATTTATATAATAAATAATTATTTTAGCAAAAGAAAATATAGAAATAACAGTTAATATAATTAATAATATTCTCTTTTTTATATTCATATCTACTCCTTAAATTTTATATTTATATTTGCTACTTCTGCGGTTGTTCCGACTCTCATATTTGGACCATATACTCCGATTCCACTTGTTACGACGCTATACATGTTATTTACTTTTAATAAACCATGTGCATTTTTCCATATTAGCTTAATAAATATGTTTGATGGAAACATTTGACCATTATGAGTATGTCCTGATAAATCTAAATCTACACCATTATTTGATAATTCTTCTAATTCATATGGTTCATGATCTAAAACAAATATTGGTTTTGTTTTATCCACATTTTCTAATAGTTCTTCTATAGTTTTTCTTTTTTCTACTTCTAGTCCATATTTATGATAATCTAATCTACCAATTAAATAATATTTATCACTTATTAATGTTACATCATCTCTTAATAGTTTTATATTTGAATTATTTAAAAACTCTTCCATTTTTGGATTACTATAAGATTTATTATTTTTCCAGTTAAATGTAAAACCTGCTAATATAGGTTCTTCTATATCATGATTTCCATATACAGCATATACTCCATATTTTGATTTAATTTTCTTTAGTTCATTTATAATACTATTTGGATTATTGATTGCGTCATAATTATTATCAAATATATCTCCAGCTATAACTACTAAATCTGAATTATTTTCATTTATTTTACTAACCATGTTTTTGACATGTGATAATGTTGTATTATAACCTAAATGTAAATCTGATATCAATGATATTTTCATACTTTTTTCATTTTCTACTTTTTTATTGATTGTTATATTATAATTTTTATTAATTATTTTTTTAGAATGAATTACTCCATATGTTGATAGTGATGAAACTATTATTAAGCATAAGAAACCAGCAATTATAAATGTTCTTTTTGAATATATAATTTCATTTCTAATTAATTTAGTTTTAATAAGTAATTTTCTAATTAAATCTGCAATTATAACAGTTAATATAATAAATTGTACTACTCCTAACCAATAATTACCTATTACTTTTATTGTTCTATAAGGTAATAAGAAACCTACTACAAATGAACTTGCAAAAAATACATAAATAATAACTATAAAATATCTTACAATTTTATTTTTAAATATATTACTACATGCTTCCGTCCATTTAATTAACCATTTCACAATATAAATATTTATTAATATATATATTGGAGATAAAAATATTGCTATCATTTTTTAATCACTTCTTTTTGATTTGTTATTCCTTCTCCTGTATTAGGATAAAATCCACTATATATTTTGTCAAATATAAATAAACATAATAATATAGTAGATAAACAACATAAAACTTTTTTATTCATTTTTTTGAAATAATTATCTAGAGTTGGAGCTAGAAAATATACCGCTGCCATACCACCAAGTCCAAATACTAATAGTCCTTCTGCACATACTCTTCCTTGTATATTTAAAAAGTATCCATCGTAACTCCACCATCTAATTCCAAATTTTGTTTCAAGGTAAACTGCTGTAAAATATTCTACTAAACCACAAACTAATATCATTGATGAGAATTCTAATGCGGGTTTTGTTCTGAATTTCTTTAATAAAAGCATTATTAGAATAGCTCCACTACCATATATTGGTAGCCAAGGTCCATGTAGAACTCCTCTATTAACAAATTTTCCAGAACTTATGATGTGTAACATTACTTCCCAAAGCCAACCAACAAATGAAAAACTAAAAAATATTAATATTAAATTTGGTATTGAGTAACTTCTAGTATAATTCATTAATTCTAATTTCTTTCTTTGTCTTTTAATATCTAAAGGATATAATCTAGTTGGATAAGATTCCCCATTTATAATTTTACTATAATATGATATTTTGTATTCATTTAATTCTTGTTCATTATATATTAATGTTGTTTTATCATCATATAAATTTATACCAAAATAATTATATAAGAAACCACTAATACCTTTATATTCTTTTTTAGTAGTATTATCTATTAATTCATATACATCTTTGTATGTTTCTTTTAATAGTTCATTTGATGCTTTTTTGAATAAATATTCATCTATTAATAAATTATAATCTTTTGACTTTTCTTCTATATATTTTTTTCTTATTTCATAATAGTATTCTGCATATGTTAGTGATTTATATCCATTTGAAAATAATACACTGCTTAAACCAAATGTAATTATTCCTAAAATGTCATAGCCAATAAATGATAACTCAAGTAAGAAACATTCAAGTTTGTGATTATACATCATGTTTTTTGATAATTCTAATGCTTTATTACCATTTATATTAGGATTTTCTGATAGAATATATGGAACTAAAAAATATTCATATCTTTTGATAAATATTCCTACTACTGTGAAACACCAAAGTATATATTTAACAGAATAAACTAACATACTCATTGATACTTTAAACCATTTTTTAATTCTAAATAAGTATGTAAATCTATTCATTGGTACTTTTTTATATGTTCTTGTTTCTAATATAATTCTTCTTGATATTACTCTATATACATTTTTTATTAATGCCCAAAAAGCAAAAGAAACTAAAAATCCTAATAATATTAATATAACATTAGTTATTCTTTCTGAACCAATAATTGAGAATATTGTTTTAGTAATAAAATCTATAAATGATTTAGTAGTAAATGCATTTATTATAGTAGCAAATACTCCTCTTGTTCCTAAATTTAAATCTACATTTACTCTACTTGTAAAAGCTATTGAACCAGTAAATTCAATTCCAATAAATGCTGAAACTAAGCATGTAAACATTATTAAGAAGTAATGACTATATAAATTCTTTTTAGCTTTATTTTTTATTTTTTTAAAGTCATGCATATTATAATCCTCTTACTATATTCTTTATGTAGTAATTATATCATATATTATATAAATACTATTATCTTTTTTCTTGATTTTGTCAATTACTTTTCCTATATATATTTTTCATAATAAAAATATAAAAAACAAGTGAAGCTAATAAATGTTCACTCGTTTTATGATTAATAATTTGTTTTAATATTTATTTCTCCGATACCACCATCTATATCTATGAAACTTGTTCCAGTTCCTGTAATAGTGTTATCTTTCATTTCATTATTATTAATTGTAATTTTTCCAATTCCTTTATTTACTTTAAATTTATAATTATCTCCGATCAAATTTAAATCTATTTTTCCAATACCAGCGTCTATTTCTGCGTTATTTAGAATTTCAAGATTTAATTTACATGAACCTACTCCCATATCAAAATCTAAATCATTTATTTGACCATTTATTTCTATAGAACCTGCTCCACCTTCTACATCTAATTCATTTGAGATAACTTTATTTATTACTGTTTTACCTGCGCCTAATTTTAAATCTATATCATTTGAAATTATTGAGTCAATAATAACTTTTCCTGCTACTGCTTCTATATCAAGTGAGTCTAATGTTAAATCAATTGGTAGATATAAATCTAAATAATTATTTTTATTTATTTTGAAATTAGATTTATCTGTGATAATTAATTCATTATTTTTGATACCATATTTTATTTTATCATTGTTTGTTTCTATATATAATTTATCGCCTGCTTTGATAGAAAAGTTTGTGGTAGATAGTTTTACTTTTAATGATTTAATATCATCTTTCAATTCTTTTTTATCACCTTTAATGACTTCTATATCATTATTATATTTTGGATTAACTGCTTCACTTACCATACTTATTCCACTAAATATAGCAGAGAAAATTATATATATAAGAAATATAGCAAATGCTAAAGAAACATATTTTATTACTTTTTGAGTACTTGTCATTTAATATCTATTCCTCCGAATATACATGTTGCATTAATATAAATTGTGTGAGCTTTATCATCATCAACTTTATTTTTCTTTTTATTATCTGCTCCACCAAATATACAAGTAGATTTAATTATAATTTTAACATCATCTGGAACAAAAATATCTATTCCTCCAAAAATACATGTTGCATTTATTACAATATCATTAGTGATTTTAGCCTCTCTTAAATCTAATTCTATTCCACCAAATATAGCATCCAAGTTTCCACTTTCTATTTTTTCTTTTTCTATTTTTATTTTTTGACTTGAGAATGTTGCACAACAATTAGTATCATCTATTTTACTTTTTGATTTTTTTTTAATTTTTTCTTCAATCTTTTTTGTAAAAATATTTTTATACATAATAGAAATACCTATGATTATTAATATTGCTGGTAAAAGTAATTTCCAAATAAGATCAAAATTTATAAGTCCTTGACAACTTAATAATAAAATTACTCCGATTAATAATCCTACTATACTTCCTGTTTTATCGTCATCATCAAATAAATTAACAAAACATGGAATTATAATGAATAGTGTCCACCATCCATCAAAAAATATATTAATATTTGTTATTTTAAGTTCATTGCATGCGATTAATAAACCTATTAAAATTAATATTACTCCACATAAAATATTTTTTACATTCTTTTTCATAATTTCCTATCTCCTTCTAATCACTTGTTTTTTCTAAAAAGATTTTTGAGTTAAATGCACCTCTAATTTTAGCTTTTTCGTCTGCCAATTCTATTATATTTTCTAAACTTTCATTTTCAGTTTTTGCTAGTGCTCTAACTACTTCTAGTACGTCTGCTAGTTCTTCTAACAATTCATCCTTTTTACTAGTACTTATTACTTCATTACATTCTTCAGTTAGTTTTCTAAATAATTCTCTTTTATACTCATTATCTGATAATATTCTTATAAATGGTGTTTCATTTTTACTTTTTATTATTTCTGGAATATTATCTCTAACTAACTTATTAAATATTTTTTCCATACCATTCTCCTTTTTTATATTATAACACTATTAAATCAAATAAAAAAGTAGAAATAAATCTACTAATTCTCTATTACTTTAGCTAATAATTCATTATATTCATTTAAATCTTTTTCTGTATCAAAAAGAATAGTATCATTTTCTATAGTCCATGAAGCCTTATTATTAGATAAGTAATCTATTACATTATATGAAGCATTTAATAAACTAATTATAGATTCAATTGATTCTTTTACTGTTGTATCGTTTTTTTCAGTTTCAATGTCACCTACTATTTCATTTTTATAAAAATCTACATAATAACTATCTAAATCTTTAGTATTTAAATATGACATAGCTTTTTCTTCAGTTAAATATTCATAATATTTATTTTTATATTCTTCTAAATCTTTCATTGCTTTATTTAAATAACTTTTAGTTATAATAAAAGATGGTCCATCATTTTTATAATTTTCAACAGTTAAAACTTTAGTAAGTTCTTCATCATTAATAACATTATTTATATCAATAATATTATTGTATATGTCTGTAATATATTTTTTATATGCTTTTTCTACTTTTTTATAATCATCTTTAGTAACTGTTCTATTAAGCATTTTTTCTATTTCATCATGTTTTGAATAATCATATGCTATTTCTGAAATACTATCTAATTCTTCTTTTAATAAATCTTCTTGTTTAAAATCTTGTACTACAAAATAGCCAATTAGAATTGCAAATGCTAATATTATAGAACCAACAATTATTAATATTTTCTTTTTCATACTTCTACGCCTCTTTTATTTTACTAAACCAAATTTACTAAACGGAAATAATCTTATAGTAACTCTTCCTAGTATTTTATCTTTTTTAAAACTACCGAAATATCTACTATCTTTAGATATTGGTCTATTATCTCCTAGAACAAAATATTCATTTTCTCCTGTTTTAGCTATAAAATCTTCTGTATCAATAAATCCTATTTCAGCTTTTACTTTTTTACCATTTATATAAAGAATATTATCTCTATATTCAATTATTTCATTTGGAAGACCAATTACTCTTTTAATTATTTTATCTGAGTCAGCATCGTTATTTATTACTACTATATCAAATCTATTTATGTCATCAAATCTATAAATAAATTTATTTATTAATACTAATTGTCCATTTTCTAAAGTATTGTCCATACTTCCACCATCTACTATAGCTGGAGTTACAATAAATGTACGTATTAAAACTACCGCTAAAATAATAAATATATAATCTTTAATTTCATTCCAAATTTTCTTCATATATATTCCTTTCTATTCTTTAATAAAAAATTAGGTTTAAAACCTAATTTCTTTCTTTTAGTTTGAATGTTCCTGTAATACCCTTTAAGAAGTTAAGTTTAGCTCTTCTAGCTTTACCTTTTTTAACTACTGTTATCTTATCGATTAAAGGACTATTAACTGGGAAAACTCTATTAATACCAACGTTTCCACTTTTCTTTCTTACAGTAAATGTTTCAGAAACGCTTCCACCCTTACGAGCAGTTACAATTCCTTCGAATGCTTGGATTCTTTCTCTTTTACCTTCTTTGATTTTAACATCTACTCTTACAGTATCTCCAACTTGAAATGCTGGAACATTAGGATTAATTTGTTTCTTATTAATCTTATCGACTAAATTCATACGATCTATCCTCCTTTGTGCTTTCTTTAATCATACACATAATGCAGCGGATTAAGCGATATAATAATAACACAAAAAGGCCTTATTGTCTAGGTTTTTTCTAATTATTTGCTAATTTTCGTCTTTTTTCTACTTGATTTTCTATATGTATTCTTTGTACTACTGCTAAAGAACAAATAAGTACTAAGCAGAAACTACCTCCATAACTTAAAAATGGTAGTGGTACTCCTGTTAGTGGTATAATTCCTAAAACACCACCTAAGTTAACAAAAACATGTAGCATTATATATATTCCTATTCCATAACATATTATTGAATTTTGTAATTCATAACAGTTAACAGCAACTTTAAATATTAAATAAATAAGCCAAATATAAGCAAGTATTATAGCTACTCCTGTAACTATACCAAATTCTTCTACTATTATTGGAAATATAAAGTCTGTGTGACTTTCTGGTAAATACAAATATTTTTGAATTGACTTTCCTACTCCTACTCCTAATAAGCCTCCATTATCTATTGCAATATATCCATTACATACTTGATAACCTGAACTTTCTTCATATCTATCGCATGGGTTTGTATATAGAAGTCTATTAAGTCTTGGAGAAGATTCTAATACTTTTTCTGGGATTAATTTATATGAAAATTTAAGTACTAGTAATGCTAATACTAAACCACCTACTGCTAGAATTTTTAATCCTGAAAAATATTTCTCTTTATATGGAAGACTTATAAATATTATGGCAAATAATGCAACCATTAAAGCTGCACTACCATAGTCTCCACCTAATAATATCAAGAAACATGCAACTGCACAAATACATAATGGAATAATATAAGACCATTTTTTTCTATTTGGGTTATTTATCCATGAACCAAAAAAACATCCTAAATACATTATTAGAAATACTTTTAAGAACTCTGCTGGCTGTAGACTAAATCCACCTATTTGTAGTGTAACTTCACTAACATCAGTAGTTATAACTTTATTTTTTATAAATACTATTAATAATAATCCAATAAATATAATTGATAAAATTAGTGAGAATGCTTTATACGTTTTTGTCGGAAATAACTTTATAATGAATAAAGCTGCTACTAATGATCCACCAATCATTACTAATTGTCTTGTAAAAAAATAATATGTGTCTAATTTATATCTTAATACTGCAGATATACTTGAAGCATCTAATATAAATAATGCTCCAAACAAGGCAAAAAGAATACTTAAAATAAGTATTGGTTTATTCATATATCTGAAAATATAAATCTTTTTATTATTTTTTTTCATATTATATCAATATAATTATAATAAATATTGAATGAATTGTAAATTATTTAATTAGTTTGTTGTGTCAATAAAGGTATTTATTCCATACAATAATATAGATAATAAGGAGGTAAATTATGAATTATTATTATGGATATAATGGCGGATATGGAAATAACATGTGCATGAATTCTTATCCTGGTTATTATACTGGTGGTAATTATGGTTATGGATTTGGATATGGAGCTGCTATTATACTAGTTTTATTTATATTATTAGTAATTATTTTTGGAGTTGGATTCTTCAATAATAACAATAACTAAAAAGGAAGTTTTTTGAAACTTCCTTTTAAAGTGGCATGATTATGCTACTTTTGTTTTTTCTTATATAAAACATGTTTATATTTTATACCATTGTCTTCATTTTCTTTGATTACATCTTTTGTCCATTCTGATGGGTTAAATTCTGGAAAGAATGTATCAGCTTCAGGACATTCTTCTTCTACTTCTGTTAAATACATTTTATCTGCTAGTAATATAAATTCTTTATATATGCTTCCTCCACCTATAATAAAGAATTCTTCATCTCTATCTTTTAAATTATTTAGTAATTCTTTCATTGTTTTATAATGTTCTATTTCACTACTAAAATCGTCTTTGCTTGATAATACTATATGATGACGATTTGGTAATAACCTTGGAAGAGATTCTAAAGTTTTTCTTCCCATTATTATTGAATGACCTGTTGTTGTTTCTTTAAAGAATTTTAAATCTCCTGGTAAATGCCAAATTAAATCATTATTTTTTCCTAACTCTCTATTTTTTCCTATAGCTGCGATTATTGTATAACTCATAAAATCACCTATTGTGCTATTGGAAAAGATATTTTTCCATGATGTTTATATTCTACTACTTTTATATCTTTTAAATCTGAACTGTTATCGAAATCATAAAAATCTTTTACTTCTGGATTTAACCAAAGTTTTGGAGCTGGTAAATCTTCTAATTCTTTTCCTCTTCTTATTTGTTCTTTTATTCCATCTATTTGATTTATATAAATATGTGCATCTTTAATACTCCAGTAAAGTTTACCTGGTTTAAGTCCTGTAACATGTGCAATCATATACAACAATACTGAATATTGTGTTACATTGAATGGAAGACCTAATGGTACATCACAACTTCTTTGATGAACATATGCATTTAAGTGTCCATTAGTTACATCCCATTCTGAAGACCAAACACATGATGGTAGAACTGCTGTGTCTAAATGTTTGTTTTGCCATAAATTAATAATCATTCTTCTGTCTGTTGGATTTGTTTTAATTGTGTTTATTAATTTATTCATTTGATCGTATTCTCTTACTATCCATCCATAAGCTGTTCCAATAGTATGAGCCCAGTCTTTTCCAAAATCTTTTACTATTTCTTTTTTTACTAGTTTTCCATTACCATCTGGTACCATTTGTGTTGCTTTCCATAGTCCATCTTCATCTATTTCCCATTCATCCCAAATATGTACGTTTCTTTCTTGTAACCATCTTACATCATTACTTTGTGCTTGAAAAATCCATAACATTTCTAAAATTGCTTGTCTATAAAATAATTGTTTTGTAGTTAAAAAAGGAAATTCTTTTTCTAAATCAAATTCGAAACTATAAGCTGGGATTTTAATGGTATTAATACCAGTTCTATTTTCTACTTCTACTCCTTCTTTTAATATTTTTTTACAAAGTTTTAAATATTCTTTGTCCCATTTAGCCATATTACTCTTCCCCACTTTCTAATAATATTTTTTTAATATCTAACCAATCTTTAGCTCTTATAATTCCTTGATTCTTTAATTCTTCATCACTTATATTCTTATTATGATAAGCTGTAAATAATATTTTAATATCTCCATTAACTAAATTTTCTATTTTATCATCAATTTTAATATCACTTTTTAATATTGATTTATTACCAACAAATACGAAATTCATTGGGTCAAGAAATGGAAAATTTTTTATTAAAAAATCATATTTATTTTTAACTAGTATTCCACTTTCATTTACTATTTCTTTAAAAATAAAAGATGTTCCGATAAATACTTCATATTTCACACTTAATTCTTTTATCACTTCTACTGCATTTGAAGCAATTTTTCCATAATTATATTCACTCTTTGTAAGAAAATATTTAAAAAATGCTTCTTTGTCAGGTACTACATCTTGTTTATAAAATTCAGTAAAATCATCTTCTTTATAATTAGTTCCTAAATATTCATTTATTACTTCAGTTAGAGTTCCTGTTGTTATGACATCATCCATATCTATAACTATAGTTTTTTTATTCATTAAAATCTCTCCATTTTTGATATTTTATTTTCTGCTTTAACATTTTTAATAGCGTCAATTACTTCTAGACTTATTTCGTCTATTGTTTTAAGATCATTTAGTGAAGTATATTTTTTTGTTTTAATACAATTTATGCTTTTCCAATTATATTTCTTTGCAATATATAAATATGTTTTTTCTGCGTTTATTAAATGTTCTGGGTTATTTTCATTTCCATCTCCAGCTACTCTATCTTTTCTAAGTTCTATCGTTGCTTCATATGGCATGTGTAGGAATACTACTATATCTGGTCTTGGTAATTCACATAAATCAAATTCTAATTTTTCTATAAAGTCTAATATTTTATCTTTTTCCTTTTTAGTTTTAGCTTTTCCTGCTTGATGTCCCATATTAGAAGTTGTATATCTATCTAAAATAACATAATCATTTTTGTATATTTCTGCTTCAATTTCTTTTAAAAAGTTATATCTTCTATCTGCTGCATAATAAAGACTACTTACTATTGGATCAACAGAGGCTGATGTTTCTGGAAAAACACTTTCACCTAATTCTGGCTTTCCTAAATAAGAAGCACCAACTATTTTTCCAGTTGGAGAATTATATATTGGAAAAGAGTATCTTTTGACTTTAAATCCTTTATCAATTAAATATTTTTCTGCTTTTTTACTTTGAGTTTCTTTCCCAGAACCATCTGTTCCTTCAATTACAATTATCTTTGCTCTTTTCATAAATAATACTCCTTATATAAAAAAATTAACATGGGTAAAACATGTTAATGATAAAAGTCTTAACATTATTATTACCTCATTTTCATTATAACATAAGAAATATATTTTTCTAGTAAAAGTTATATTTTTTTGATAAAATATTTTTGGAAGTGATTTTATGGCAGAACAAAAAACAATAGTATTTAAAGTAAGTGATAATATTAAAGAAAAAATGATTGAATATTATGATTTACTTAGAAGAGATAAGAAACCTCCTTACTCTATTTTTCAAGCTGATGAAGGTGGTACAGTTATTACTTTATATGAAAGTGGTAAAGTTATGTTTCAAGGAATTAGTGCTGATATTGATGCTAATATGTGGAAAGATTTAGAAAGTCACTTTAATAATAGAGACATTGATTCTGAAATAAAAGCTAAAGAAAATAAAGAAGATGATAAGACTTATTACTATTATGATGCTATTGGTAGTGATGAAGTTGGTACTGGAGATTATTTCGGTCCTATCATAGTTACCGCTACTCTAGTTGATAAAAATACCAGAAAATTACTTGAAGATTTAAAAATAATGGATTCTAAAAAAATGACGGATGATAAAATTCGAAGATGTGCTCCAATTCTTATGGATAAGTTACCTTATGTAACATTTACTTTATCTAATCCTAAATATAATGACATGGCTAATAAGGGATTTAATATGAATAAAGTTAAAGCAATACTACACAATAGAGTTTTGTTTGAACTTTCTAATAAGGGAATTCCTTATCATAAAATTATTGTTGATCAATTTACTACTCCTAGAAGTTACTTTAGTTATTTGAAACAAGAAAATATTCAGGATAAAGTTACTAAAATAACTTTTCTAACTAAAGGTGAAAGTAAACATTTAAGTGTTGCAGCTGCTAGTGTTATAAGTAGATATTTATTCTTAAATGAAATGGATAAATTAAGTGAGAAATATAAAATAAATATTCTTAAAGGCGCTAGTGATAAAGTTGATGATGTTGGACGTGAAATAGTTAAAAAGTATGGAAAAGAAGAACTATATAAAATAGCTAAAATTAATTTTAAAAACACTGAAAAAATCCTAAATAATTAGGATTTTTTATTTTAGTAGTTTATCATATCACACATATGAGATGCATCTATGTCAATGCCTTCTCCTACTTTTGATACTATAAAATAGCCTATACACATGTTGCCATCTTTATCATGTGCGATATCAAATTCTATATCATCTTGTTTTGTAACTAATTCTTCTACAGTCATAATGGCATCATTATTTTCATCAAATTTAAATAAATTAGGATATTTATTATGTATATCATTTACAATTAACACATAACTATTATAATCTATTTTTTTATACCATTTTTTATCTAAATTATAAAAATATATTTTTATTAAAACTATAACTAATATAGTAACTACAGTTATAAGAACGTAAAAAAATTTCTTATTCATCTATTTCACCTACCAATACATTAAAGTGAAGACTTGTATCCATGTAAGCAAATGGAGAACTACTTCTCTTATGACTTGTATATACATGAAAGAAGTATCTTCCATTTTCTGTAATTAAACTTGTAACATCATTTTTAAATTTACCTTCATATACAATTTTATTGTCTTTTTGAACCATCATTGTTTTATTGTCATCTGTAACAAGCTTTGATGTTCCTTTTCCACTATCAATACCTTTATATGATTCTCTATGTCCATATTTACTATATATTTCATATTCTTTTATATCTAATATATATTTATTTGATGAATTAATTTTATTAAAGTATTCACTACTAGAATCAACTTTTTTATTGTATGTATTGCCACCTATTTTTTTAAATATTATTTCTACATATTCTGTATCTACTCTAGATAATAATTCATTATTATTTAGAGTTATAACAAACTTATTATTTATTTCATTATCAATTCCACTAAAAAACATTAATAGTATTATAACTACTAATGGTATAAAACATATTTTTACTATTTTTTTAACTCCACTACTTATTCCATCCATGATAACATCATTATAAGTATATCAATTAAATAATATTTATTCAATTAATTTTACTATATAAAAAGATGTAAATTATTACATCTTATTTAATATTAAGTTTTTTAATTATAGCATCTATTTTTTCATTTTTTTCACTATAAAATTCATCTATGTCTTTTGGACCACTACTACTTATACCTTGAAGTCTTACTGATAAGTGATCACATACTCTATTAAAGTTATCAAAACTCATTGTTACTTTATCTGTTATATAAGCTAATATATTTAGAAAATCTTGTCCAAAACAAGTAATATCTCTTTCTTTTAAAGCTTCTAAATAGATTTCTAGTTTAGCTATAAGTTCTCTATCTTTTTTGTACTCTTCGATATTTTTTAAAGCTAAGGCAGCTATTTTTAAATATTCTTTTACTAATTCTTCATCCATTAAAATTGTATATTTTAATGCAGCTAGTCCCATAATAATATAATTTCTTCTCATTACTTTATTTGAGTCTTTTAGCATTTCTTTACTTGAATAAAAGTATTCTTCTAACACTTCAAAATCTGATGTGATATATTCTTTTAGCTTCTTATACATCTCTAATGTTTCATAAATAGTTTTACCTTCAAAATCAGTTAGTTCTTCTATATTTTCATCTGTTAGTGATGACTTATAATTTTTTCCTTCAAAACTTCCAATATCATCATACATTGGTTCATTTATGTGAGCTACTAGTTTTTTATTATCTTTACTCATGTTTAACACCTAATCCTAATCTTAAAATATCTTTATTTAATGCATCAAGTTCATCTGTACTAAAATCTAATTTTACATAATCTTTAGGACTTTCATATATTTGAAACATTTCATTATAAATAATTTCGAATTTACCAATATAATATTTTAAAATAGCAGCTAATTCTTCATTGTGATAACCAAATGTATATTTAACTAATTCTTTATATAGTCTTCTTATTTCTTGGATTAATTCATAATCATTTTTGATATCTTGAATATAATAATTTATATCTTCTAAAAGTTGATTTAATTCTTCTATATTTTCTTTACTAAATATTCTTCTTGTTTTGATTTTAAGTGCTAGTAATTTTAGTCTTTTAATAATAAATTTCTTTTCTTTTGTTACTGCGTTTAACATAGAATTTAGTGCTGCGAACTGAATATTATTAAGTGCAGTTGTATAATCATGAGCACTTATCATTTCTTCTATTGTGGCATTTGGGTTTGATAATACATCTTCAATATCTGCAGGTTCTAGGCCAAATAATTCATTAATATCCATTTCACATTGTCCAGTTGATTCTTTCATGTTCTACTCCTTTACTAATCCTAATCTAGTTAATGATTTATCTATTTTACTATTAATTTCAGCTAATTCCTTATTTTCTCCTTTTGATGTACTAAATCCTTTTATTCTTGATGTTGTCATTCTAATTTCATTTAATACATCTGAATGAATAATTCTATTTTTTTCATACATTAATACAAGTAAATCACTAATATCTCCATTACATTCATATATTTCTAGACTCTTTAATCTTTTATATGCTTCTCTTACTATAATCATTACTTCTCTTTGACTTATTATTTCTTTATAAGCGGATGATATTTTATCTATTAATTTATCTAGTTCTTCTACTAATTCAAAATCATTCATCATAGATTTTAATATCTTTAATACACTAATATAAATTATAGATATGCATAATGAGTAAGTAATTTCTTTTCTAGTCTTATTAACTGTTTTGAAGTCAGTATCTATAGCTTTGAAGCTTTCATCTATTAACCGTAAGTCTTCTTCTCTTTCTTTGATTATATCTTCAATTTTAGTAGAACTTGAGTTTCTTTCTATTTCTTTTTTTATTAATTCTTCTGCATCTTGTGGTAAAAAACCTTCAATGTAAAAATTTTCTGTATTTTCTTTCATCAAAACCCTCCATGGAAATTATGATATTTTTTTCATTTGATCTAATATATTTAGTGCTTCAATTGGTGTTATTTCTAATGGATTAACTTTACTTAAAAATTCTCTTAATTCATCTTTCTTTTCTTCTTTTAAATCTAATGAAAATTGTTTAACCCTTTTTGTATTCTTTTTGTGATCATTACTTTCATACATTTCAAGTAATTCATTTGCTTTTGTTATTACTTCTTCTGGTAGGTCTGCTAATTTGGCAACATTTATACCATAACTTTTATCTACGCATCCATCCATAACTTTATGAAGGAATGTAACACATCCATCTGTTTCATCTATTGATACATGAACGTTTTTTATACCAGGTAGTTTATTTTCTAAATCTGTTAATTCATGATAGTGAGTTGAAAACATTGTCTTACATTTTATATGATTACTAATATATTCAATTATAGAACCTGCTAAACTCATACCATCATATGTACTTGTTCCACGTCCTAATTCATCAAATAAAACTAAACTATTTTCTGTAGCATTTCTAAGAGCATTTGCACTTTCTTTCATTTCTACCATGAATGTACTTTCTCCACCTACTAAGTCATCACTAGCACCTATTCTAGTAAATATCTTATCAAATATAGGCAAATTACATTTTTTAGCTGGTACAAATGAACCAATTTGATTTAATACAGCTATTATTCCCATTTCTCTCATATAAGTACTTTTACCACTCATATTAGGACCTGTTATTATTAAAATGTTTGTATTATTGTCAAGTATTACATCGTTATCTATGTATTCACTTGTGATAACACTTTCTACTACTGGATGTCTACCACCTATTACTTCAACTATATGTTCATCATTAATTTCTGGCTTAACAAAATTATGTTCTTCTGCGATAGTTGAGAATGATTGTATTACATCTAAATATGCTATTTTTGCACTGACTTTTTGTAGTGATGAAATATGTTTTTTAATTTCATCTTTTATTTGACAGAATACATCATATTCTAAACTGTTTATTCTATCTTCAGCATTTAGTATTAAATTCTCTTTTTCTTTTAATAGTGGTGTTATATATCTTTCACAATTAGATATTGTTTGTTTTCTATCATATTGGAATTCTTCTTTTACTAAATGAACTTGTCCTTTTGGTACTTCAATATAATAACCAAATACTTTATTAAATCCAATCTTTAATCCTTTTATACCTGTTCTTTCTTTCTCTGATTCTTCAAATTTAGATATAAAATCTTTTCCATTTAATTTAATACTTCTTAATTCATCTATTTCTTGATTGAATCCATCTTTTATTATTCCACCTTCTTTAATAGTAAGTGGTACATCTTCTTTGATTGAATTATCTAATAATATATATAAATCTCTAAATGTCTCTAGTTCTTCTAAATCTAATTTCTTTAATATTTCATTTATACTTGGTAATACTTTTAAACTATTTTTAAGTTGAAGTACATCTCTTGCATTTAGTGTTCCACAAGCTACTTTACCAGTTAGTCTTTCTAAATCATATATTTCGAATAAAAGAGTTGTTAACTCACTTTTGATTAAGAATTCATTTATTAATTTTTCTGTTAGATTTTGTCTTCTTATTATTTCTTCTTTACTTTTTGATGGACTAATTAAATAGCTTTTTAATAGTCTGCTTCCCATAGCTGTTTTTGTTTTATCCATAAATCCAAGTAAACTATTTTGTCTATCTTTATTTCTAATTGTCTCTACTAATTCTAAGTTTTTAATACATTCTTTATCTAATTCTAAAAATAATCCTGATTCAATAACTTCTAACTGTTGAATATGACTTAGATCTTGTTTTAATGAATTAGTTAAATAATTTAATAGAATTGATGTATTTGTTATTATGTTTTTATCTAGTATATTTTCAAATATTGTATTACTTTTATATTCTGAATTGTTATTATAATATGATATAAAAATATTATAGTTTGTTTTTAGTTTATGTATTAGTTCTATATCAAAGTTATCTTCTACGACTAATTCTTTTATGTTTAAATTAACTATGTGACTAATTAGTTTATCTGTGTTATGTTCTACATATGTGGCATATATTTTTCCACTTAAAAGGTCTGCATAAGATAAAACATATGTGTATTTTAAATCTGTAATACTTGCAATATAGTTAAAATCTTTTTCATTTACTATTTCAGTACTTGTTATAGTTCCAGCACTTACTATTTGGATTACTTCTCTTTTTACTATTCCTTTAGCAGTTTTTGGATCTTCCATTTGTTCACATATAGCTACTTTATATCCTTTTTCAATTAGTTTTTCTAGGTAAATGTTTACTGCATGATGAGGAACTCCACACATAGGTACTCTCTCACTTAAACCACATTGTTTACCTGTAAGAGTTAATTCTAATTCATGACTCGCTGTGATTGCATCATCAAAAAACATTTCATAGAAGTCACCTAATCTATAAAATAATATTATACCTTCATACTCGCTTTTTGTTTTAAGGTACTCCCTCATCATAGGGCTAACATCATTTATATTAATATCTTTTCTTTCCATACAAATTATTATATTACATAAGATTTAATTATTCAAAGAATTTTATTAAAAAAATTAAGTTTTGGTAATTATTTTTAGTTCAAAATAAAAAATCTAATCAAATTAGATTTTTTAAATTATAAAAACATTAAAATTATTGAACTTATTAGCATAAGTGTTAGCAATACTTTAGTAAATCCATTTGAATATACTTTTTTAGTTTTACCATCCACAGTCATTTCTAATATTTCAACATAAGGAACTGGACTTCTTCTATACCAACCTTTTACTGTTACATTTTTATCAAAATATTCTTTTGATTTAAATAATGCAAATATTTTATTTACTATATTGATTGGTTGATTATAGTCTAAAAATATAATTCCTGTACTATCTTTAAGAGTAAAATCTTCATTAAATATACATCCTGGATTTCCTCTACCTATTATATTTCCTTCTAGTACACATGGAATAGATGTTATATGTGAAACTTTTACTTTACTTAACAAATCACTTACTGTAGTTTTTTTGTCTACTTTTATAGTTTTATGAGCTCTTTTATATTTAATATATAAAGCAGTTGTGAAAAGTAATAATGCTAGTCCTAAAGACATTTTAGTTCCTTCATTTATACCAATAATAATTACTCCTATTATTAAAGAAATTATTGGACTAAAACTAATAAGCGCTTCTAGTAAGAAGTCATCTACATAAGATTCTGTTTTTTGTAAGTCAAATACTATATATGGTTCTTGATTATAGTTTTGACATTTTGAAGTAATTGCAATTATTCTTTTTGAAATAAGTGGATGTGTTGAATTAATTTCATACCATTTTGCCCATGGATTCCACATTTCCCATTTCATAGCATTTTTTATTTTTGTTTTTGATACTTTTCCAGTATCATCTAAACATGAAATTGCCATAGCTTTAGATGTTTTTGCATCACTAATACCAAGTGTATTACTTCTATTTAAACTTCTTTTATTATTTGGTTCTGTACTTAATCCAAATCCTATTTTTACTAATGCTTCAGCTAATGAATTTGGATTCTTAGTTTCTTCTACTGAAAATTCATCTGCATAATATTCTCTTGTTCTTGATAAGTATAATATTATATATTGGCAAATTATATATAAAAGGTATGCTAAGTAACCTATAGCTGCTGCTTTTCCACTGTCTTCATCTGAATCACTTTTAGCACTACTTGTTAACATTTCATATATTGCATATAAAACTAATGGAACAATTTGAACAGCTGTCATAAATAACATATCATAGTGAACTATATGTCCCATTTCATGAGCTATTACAGCTTTTATTTCTTCTTCATTTAATAAGTTAAACATTCCTCTTGTAAGAATAATTCTTGCAGATTTTTTTGTTCTTCCATATGTAAAAGCATTTGGACCACCATCTTCGATAATTCCTAATTTAGGCATTTTAACATCATATTTTTTACATAATTCTTCTATATATTTTTTAGCAAGTTCTGGTACATCTTGATCAAATTTTACTCTATAGAATAAACGCATTGATAAGTCAGTTAATGCAGGAGATATTAAGAATTGAATTATTAGTACAATTATGCTTCCATATATTGCAGTTAATACTTCTCCTCCAGCCATCAATGTGATTAAAATTACTACTGCTGCAAGTAATCCATATAAACATGATGTTGTTATTAGTGAGACCCCTAAAATACTTTTTTTCATTTTACTTTACTCCTTTTTTAAATAGTTCTTCACTATCTAAATATATTGTTACTGGTCCATCATTATATATTTCTACTTTCATATCAGCACCAAAAATACCTGTTTCTACATGAAGAAATTTAGATAATTTTTCATTAAATAAATCATATAATTTAGTTGCTTCGTTTGGATTCATAGCATTTATAAAACTTGGTCTATTTCCTTTTTTAGCATCTGCATATAAAGTAAATTGACTTATACTAAGAATACTTCCTTTTGTATCAAGAATACTTAAATTCATTTTTTCATTTTCATCTTCAAATACTCTTAGATTAACAACTTTATTAATCATTTTATCTATTATTTCTTCATTATCTCCATCAGTAAAACCAACTAATAAAACAAATCCATGATCAATACTACCATTTACTTTATTATCTATTGTTACTTTACTGTTTTTACTTCTTTGTACGATTACTCTCATTATATAAAGATCCTTTCTACATCTTTTACGCTATCAATTGCTCGTATTTGATCTATAAAATTATATAAATTATTAACATTTTTTACTTTACAACTTATATCATAGAATAATTCTTTATTTCTATTAATTAAGTTTATTGAATCTATTATTATTTCACACTTAGTTGATGCAGTTATTATTTTTAATAATATGTCTCCAACATCTTCAATATAAACTTTAAGTTTAGTATTATATCTACTCTCCATAGATTCTGCCCATGAAGCTTCTATAATTCTTTCATTATTTAAATCTATGTTTGGACAATTCTTACTATGAACTTTTACTCCATAACCACGAGTTATATATCCTACTATATCTTCACCATAAACTGGATTACAACATGTAGCTAGTGAACATAAAATATCATTTGAACCAGCTATTATAATTCCGTTACTATTTTTATTATTTTTTGTTAATACTTGTGGTTGTTTTTTACGTTCTTGATGAAGTTCTAGTCTGCTAAGAATAGACGATGGTAAATATTTTAAAGTAGAAACTGAAAAGTAAATATCTTCTAAATTTTCTAGTTTTAATGATTTACATAGCTTTTCTACATTTTCATCATTAAATACTTCATTAATATCTAAATTTCTCTTCTTACATTCATTAGCCATCATTTCATGACCAAGTGAAATATATTTTTCTCTTTCTTTTCTATAGAAGTATGCTTTTATTCTTGATCTAGCTGATTCTGTTTTAACTATTTTTAACCATCCTCTTGAAGGAGCATGTCCTTTTTTAGTTATTAGTTCTACTAAATCTCCATCTTTTAATTCATAGTCTAACTTAACCATTTTAGAGTTTACTAATGCTCCAGTAGTTGTATTACCTACTTCACTATGGATTTTATATGCAAAGTCTATTGGTGTAGAACCACTTGGAAGTTCTATGATATCTCCTTTTGGAGTATAAACATAAATTTCATTTCTTTTTAATTCATCTTTTATATTTACAAAGAAATTCATGTTCTTTTCAATATCATTTACTTCTACCATTACTCTAAATTGCTCTAAAATATGGTCTAAATTATTTTTTACACTTCCATCTATTTTTTCTTTGTAGCTCCAGTGAGAAGCTACTCCTTTTTCTGCGATTTCATCCATTTCAAATGTTCTTATTTGAACTTCATATATTTTTTTATCTTCACCAAATATTGTTGTATGTAAACTTTGATATAAATTTGGTTTAGGATTTGCTATATAATCTTTAAAACGATTTGGAATTGGAGGATATTTAGATTGAATTAATCCTATGGCTCTATAACAGTCTTCTACATTATGAACAAGAACTCTAATTCCTAACAAATCATAAATATCTTCCCATTTTTTACCATTCTTTAATTTATTATATATACCTCTAACTGATTTAACACGAGATAGTATTTCGTATTGAATGTTATGAGCTTCCATTATTTGCATTATTTCATATTTCATTCTTGATAATGATTTTTCTAAGTCAACTTTAGATTCATTTATTCTTTTTAATACTTTATTGTATCCTTCTGGATCTGAGTATTGTAGACATAAATCTTCCATTTCACTCTTCATTTTTTTCATACCAAGTCTGTGAGCTATTGGAATATAAATATTTTGTGTTTCATCAATAATATATTTTTGATGAACTTCATCATGCACTTTTAAAGTTCTTAAATTATGTAATCTATCAGCAAACTTAATGAATAGTGTTGCTGGATTTTCTGATAATCCAACTATTATTCTTCTATACTTTTCTGGATTATTAATTTTAAATGTTTGTTTTAAGTTACTGATTTTTGTAATAGAACTTACTATATTAGCACTTTCTGTTCCAAACATTTCTTCTATCTCTTCAAATGTCATTTTTCCTAATGTTATTGCTTCATGAATTAATGCACATCCAATTGTCACCGGGTCCATTTTTAGATCAGCTAAAATGTAAGCAACATTGATTGGGTGAAGTATATAGTCTTCACCCGTTTCTCTTTTCATTCCATCATAAACAATCTTTGCTTGTTCATAATATTTTTCGATGAACTCTACATAGTTTTTATCCATATAAGAATTTAATAATTCTTTTAGTTCATCATATGTTTTGTCTTTTATGGTAATCACTCCCTATTAACAGTTAACACCTTTTATTTTCATTTCACTAACTTCATCATCTTCATCTTCTGGTCTGTCCATACTTTTTCTTTCAAGTAGTATCCATACTCTTGGAGCTATTATTAATGATGAAATTGAACCAGCTATTAAACCTATTAAAATTGCAATATTAAATGTAAATATATCACTTAATCCAACACCGATTAGCGTTAATACTGCAACTATTGTAGTAATACTAGTCAATATATTTCTATTAATTGTTTCCATTGATGATGTATTAACTAATTTCTTTAATTCGTCATTAGATAGAACTTTTTTATTTCTAAACATTTTTCTTCTGTTTTCACGAATTCTATCAAATACTACTATTGTATCATTTATTGAATAACCTATTATTGTTAGAAGGGCTGCTACTATTATAAAGTCTACACTTATACCAAATATTGCAAATATTGCAAGTATAATTAAAACGTCATGTACTAACATTAAAATACCTGTAATTGCATAATTAATATTAAATCTAATTGCCATATAAATTATTATAGCTATTAAACTATATATAAGTGATTTAATAGCATTTTTAGTTAAACTTTTAGTAACTAATGTACTAATTTCACTCATAGATGTTTCAATTCCCATTGATGAGAATTCTTCTTTAATTGAAGTTCCTTCTTTTTCTTTTAAAACATCATTTAATTTAATATAACCTTCTTTTTTACTACCAACATAATAGTCATAATCTCTTATATCATATTTTTCTACTACTTTATTTACTTTTGTGAAATCTATATCTTTTTCACTACTTAAATTAATATTAGTTCCACCTGTAAAATCTACTCCAAAGTTAAATCCTTTTACAAAGAAGAATACAAGTCCTGTAGCTATTACAATTAATGATGTAACTATAAAATATTTTGATACTTTTACATAATCATTTTTCTTTTTATCTTTTAATTTACCAAATAATAATGTTGGTTTATCATTAAATACTTTACTTTTAACATAAAGTTCAAGTAATACTCTATATAATAATACAGTACAAATAACAGTTATGAATATTGTAATAATTAACATAGTTGCGAATCCTTTTACTGTAGATTCTCCAAATACATATAACACAATACCAGCTATTAATGTAGTTATATTAGCATCTATTATGGCACCTAAACTATTTTTTCCACCTTCTTTGAAAGCAGCATATGTTTTTTCTCCATTAGCTAGTTCATCTTTAACTCTTTCATTAGAAATTATTATTGAATCTACTGCCATTCCAACTCCTAATACTAGAGCTGCAATACCTGTTAAAGTTAGTACTCCACCTACTGCATTAAATATAATAAATACTAATAATGCATATATAAATAAGCAAACACTTCCAATTAAACCACTAATTCTATATTTAAATATCAATATTAATGAAATAAGAGCAAATGTAATTAATCCTGCTATTCCTGTTTTAGTAATAGTTTCTGCTCCAAATGATGGTGAAACACTTTTTGGAGTTGCTTCTTCACTTAATTTAGTAGGTAGTGAACCACTATTAATTAAGTCTACTAAGTTTCCTGCTTCTTCTTGAGTAAAATTTCCACTTATCATAACTGTTTTACTACTTAATCCTTCATTTACATAAGCAGCACTAATACAATTTGACTTTGAATCTACTCCACATTTATCTTTTTCATTTTCATATGAATCTGTTTCTGGATTAAAATCTAACCAAGTAACAATCATATTTTTACCAGTTTTTTCACTTAACTTTCTTGTTACATTATAAAATGTTTCTGTATCTTTTATATTTAATTCTACTACATATTGTAGTTCTTTTTCATTATATGATACTTTAGCTCCACCTTCGCCTAAAACATCACTTGTCATTAAAAGATTATCTTCTGTATCTCTAAATGATAAAACTGCTGTTGTGCTTATTCTTTCACGAGCTTCATCTTCGTTTTGAACACCTGGTAATTGTATTCTGATAAGGTTATTACCTTCAAAACTAATAACTGGTTCTGATACACCTAATGTATCAATTCTATTTACTATTGCTTTGTATGTTTTATCTAAATCGTCTTCAGTTAATTCTCTATTTTCATCTAATGGTTTGATATTATAAAGTATTTCAAATCCACCTTGTAAATCTATTCCATAAGATATTTTTTTAATAGTAGGTTTTATTAAAAATAATCCTACTAAAACAATACATATTGTTATTAATATTGGTTTAATTATTTTTTTCATATCATGCCTCCTAAAGTACTCCATTATCATGAACTGTACTGTCTTCTACTCTCTTTAATTTTTCTACTTTTCTCATCACATAATCATTTATTTTAATATTGTCTACATAGAAAATATCATTTATTAGATCATGTAATTCAAGATTTCTTTTTGTTTTCCATTCATTTTCGACTAGATAATTCCATATATCTTTTTCAGTTACTAATTTAAAACCTAAAGAATTAATTTCTTTTCGCTTTGAATATAGAGCTGGTAAAACTCTATTGTATAATTCTTCTACGCTTCTAAAAACTATTTCTTCTTTCATAACTTTCACCAAAATAATTATACTATATATACTAAAAAAAAGAAACAAACTAATAAAAAAAGTAACATTTCTGTTACTTAGAAGTTCTAATAATACTTATGTTTGAATAATCAATTGTTTCAAGAATTCTTTTAGCTTCTTTGTATGTAGTAGACATTAAATCACTATATTCATGATAATTAATTTTATCTTCATATAGTATACTTGAACATAAATCGTATTCTATATCTTCAATGTTATCAAAACTAGTTACATATATTTTAAGAGCCATCTTTTTCTTTCTTTCAAATTCACTCTCATTTAATGTCATTTTCTTAATATCTTTAGAAATATTATCAATAAATATATTAGCGTCACTACAAACTGATGATATTATTATTACTACATGATCATCTACAATATTAAATGAGTAACTTAATCTTGATGTTATATTTTCATTTTTATATTTTTCAAATAATGGTGATGTTGCTGAAAAGTTATTTGATAGTATTATTGACATATAATATCTTAGTATTTCATCATCTTTAATACCAAATATATTCTTTTTCATTTTAAGAGCATATCTTACTCTAATATCATTCATATTTTTACTTATTTCTTCAAAAGCTACTGATACTTTATCAGGTTCTTTTTCTTTTATTACTTTTGGAAGTTTTTTAGGTTTAAGATTTAGTTTACCAATATAATCTTTTATTACATTCATAATCTCATCTTTATCAAAATCACCTGTAACAATGATAAATGTGTTATTTGATGTATAAAAATGACTATATACTCTATTTAAAGATTCTGAAGTAATTTTTTCAATGTCACTTCTTTCACCTACTACTGTATTTCTAACATATGATTTATTAAATAGATTTTTGTATAATTCACTATAAATATAACTATTTATTTCATCTTTATACATATCTATTTCTTCACCAATGATGCCTTTTTCTTCTTCAACATTTTTTTCGTTTATATCAGTATTATAGAATAAATCTAATAATATTTTTAAGTTTTCAATTATATTTATACTACCAAATATATTATAGTTTGTTCCTTCATAACTTGTCCATGCATTAGCAAGACTTCCTAATTCATTTATTCTTTTTGATATTTCTTTATTTTCTGATAAAGCCATAACTTTATGTTCTAAGAAATGAGCACTACCTGGGATAATATCATAAACTTTATCGTTTAATTTATATTTTGTTACTTTTGCTCCATATTTAACTGAGATAGATATATAGAAATTCTTTGTTTTTTTAGTTGGATATAAGAATACTCTAATTCCATTATCAAGAACTTCACTATAAAGTTTTTCATCTACTCTTTCAAATGTATTTTCTTTCATTAATTATTATCCCCTTTCAATAAGTAAATAACGCTTAAACTTATTTTGTCATTTAGAGATATTATTTCATCTACAGTTACTGATTCTATTTTTTCTCTAATAGTTTCTATGTCTTCTGTATATTCAAATTCACTACTAAAGTAATAATTAATTTGAGCTCTTCCATCATCATAATAGTTATTTAAATATGTGTTTATTGTTTTTTTAGCAAAAGGCATTAATCTTTCTATAGTTTTTTTATCTTTCATTAACTCTACACATTTCTTTATAAGTTCTACAGTTTTATCATAATTTGTTTTATTAATACCTGCGTATATAGTTAATGATGGATTATATTTAGAATAATATGAACCAATAGAATAACATAATGAATTTTCTTCTCTAACTATATTAAATAATAATGAATCATTCATTGTTCCAAGGATTGTGTTATATACTCTTAAAACATGAGTCATTTCATGCATTGTTAAGTTATTAAGTCTATATCCCATATATAATTTAGATTGATTATATGGTAGACTATCTATTTTTTCTATTAATTTATCATTATATTTATGTTCTATTTTGAACTCTAATTTTTCTTTTGAGCCTTTAATATTTTTTAGTTTATTTTCTACTAGTGATAATATAGTACTTTCATCTTCAATCTCACCTGCGATTATTACATTAATTCTGTATGATCCTTCAAATAGTGCTTTATAAAATTCATATAAATTTTTAGGTGTTATTTTGTCTAATTCTTCTAATGTAGGAATGCTTCCTCTAGACGAAGGTGTTCCTTTATACATTATTTTTGAATATTCTACTCCAGCAAATGAATTTGGATTATCTTTGATTGAATTAACCTTAACTATATTTTCTTTTTTTATAATATCAAAAAAATCATTATCAAATTCTTCATTTTTTACATTTGGATTAAATATAACTTCATATAAGAAATCTATTGATTCTTTTAGATATTTTTCTTCAGTATACTTTGGATTTAAAAATCCAAGTGAAAAAGAAAGTGACTGACATTTTCCTGATATACTATATGAAGATGATACTCTTGCTCCATATAATTCTTCACCTGCTATGGCTATTTTATTTTTTGTATTATATTTTTTTGTAGAATATACCATATTTCCAGTTAATAGATTTGAGTATGCTATATCTTTCTCATTAAATTCTTTAGTGAATACAAGCTCAACACACATTGTTTTAAATCTATTTGAATTAATTACGTGTATATTATATTCATTATTTTCTATCTTTTTGTATTCCATATTATCACATCCTTTCCTATTGTACCAAAAAATAACAAAAGAAGATATAAAAATATCTCCTTATTAGTATTAACAATTATTAATTTTTTATAATTGACTCTAAAGCTAACAGAATCATCTCGTCTAATTTACGTTCTCTTTCTTCAGAATTTATTTCTTCATGAGTTATTAAATTATCACTTATTGTTACGATTGCTGTTGCTTGTTTTTTGAATTTTTTAGCATTAAATAACAATGCATATGCTTCCATTTCAACTGCTACACATCCTAAATCAGTATATTTAGTGTAATCTTTATTTTCAGTATAAAATGCAAGTGATGTGTGTAATCTACCAGTTGTAACTTTTATATTTTTTAAAGCAGCTGTGTCAATTATTGTACTATTTAATTCAAAAGATGAATTAATTGTATCTATGTTTTCAATACCAGCTTCTTCATCATAACAAGTATTTGAATATGCTGAATCAGCAACTACAATGTCATATACTTTAAGATCTTCTTTATATGAACCAGCTGTTCCAATTCTAATTATTTTTTCTACGTCATAGTCATTAAATAATTCATAACTATATATTCCCATAGAACCAATTCCCATTCCACTTGAGAATATTGTTACAGGTACATCTTTGTATGTTCCTGTGTATGCTAGTTCGCCTCTTACTCTGTTAACCAACTTAGCATCTTTTAAATATTTTGATGCTATATAATGTGCTCTATTTGGATCCCCTGGCATAAGCACTCTTGGCGCTATATCCTCTTTTTTTGATTCAATATGTACTGTCATTTTATCTCCTTTTATTCACCATTGTCATTATTTTCTTCTAATTTTACTAAAACATCTCTTGGTTTGCTTCCTTTAGCAGGACCTACTATTCCACGTTCTTCAAACATATCCATAATACGTGCTGCTCTATTATAACCAATACTATATTTTCTTTGTATTAATGAAGCACTTATTTGTCCCATTCTGATGGCATAATTTAATATTTCATCATATAAGACATCTTTTTGTCCTTCACCACCATTGCCGCCAAATGAACCTCCACCACTATTAGATGATGCTTCTAAATTTTCAAATTTGTTATCATATTTAGGTGTATGTCCACCTTTCTTAATAAAATCAACAACTCTTTTAATTTCATCGTCTCCAACAAAGCTTCCTTGAATTCTTGTAGGAGTATTTGCATCCATTGGTTTATATAACATATCTCCTTTTCCAAGAAGTTTTTCTGCTCCTGTCATATCAAGAATTGTTCTTGAATCTATTGAAGAAGAAACAGCAAATGATACACGAGTTGGTATATTTGATTTAATAACACCTGTAATAATATCGGCTGATGGTCTTTGAGTTGCTACTATTAAATGTATTCCTGCAGCACGAGCAAGTTGAGTAATTCTCATAATTGATTCTTCAACTTCTTTAGCTGCAACTAACATTAAATCTGCAAGTTCATCAATAATTACTAATATAAATGGCATTCTTTTTAAACCACAATTTGGATTTTTCTTTAATTCTTTATCTACATATTCGTTATAAGTTTGAATATTTTTAGTTCCACTGTTTTTAAATATTTCATATCTGTCATCCATTTCAACTACTATTTTTTGTAGTGCTGCACTGGCTTTTTTAGGATCAGTAACTACTGGAGTTAATAAGTGTGGAATTCCATCATATACGTTAAATTCTACTTTTTTTGGATCTACTAAAACCATTTTTACTTCATCTGGATTAGTTCTCATTATAATGGATAATATAATGTTATTTATACATACACTTTTACCACTACCAGTTGCTCCGGCTACTAACATATGAGGAGTTTTGTTAATCTCAACATATTTTACTTTACCCATTATATCTCTTCCTAATGGAGCTGCTAATTTAGAATCTTTATATTTTGGATCATTTTGCATAGCTTCCATTATTTCTCTCATAGATACTGGAATTATATTTTGATTAGGAATTTCTACTCCAACTGTATTTTTTCCTGGAATTGGTGCTTCAATTCTAACTTCTTTAGCTGCTAAAGCTAAAGCTATTTCTCTTGATATGCTAAGTACTTTATTTACTTTTGTTCCTCTTTGTAGTTCCATTTCAAATTGTGTTACTGCTGGTCCTACATGAACTTCTATTACTTTAGCTACCATTCCAAAGTCTTGGAATACTCTTTCTAATGCTTTTATGTTATTATTTGTAAATTCTGCTGAATTACCTTTATTTTTATTATTCTTAATTGGATCTAACAAATTAATTGATGGCTTGATATATATTTCATCACTGTCATCACTAGTATTTATTTCTGGTACAGTCATTGAACCTACAGTTTCTTGTTTATGTGGTTCTAAATCTTCTACACTAGTTATAACTACTCTCTTATCATCGTTAGCATTTTCTTCACCAACTATATCTGCAACATTAACTTTATTTTCATCATCTTCTTCGTCATCATCATTTGTATCTCTACTAAATATATTCTTAAAGAATCTTCCAATTCCACTAAATATATCTGAAAGTGACAAATCAAATAACATAATTAATCCAAATATAGCAATAATAACCATTACTATATATGTACCTTCTACTGCAAATAATGATACAAATGCCCATGAAAATGCAGCACCAACAATACCACCACCAGTATTAGTTATTTCATTTTGACTATCAAATGATATTTCTATATTATTCATTGTTGTTTTAAATATATCTTGAGTTATTAAATTATTATCTTTTATATAATTGATATGTGAAAATAATAATATAACTATAATGATTGAATAAATTCCTATTAATCTTCCACTAAAATAATTAATTTTTCCTCTTTTGGCAATTAATACTACACCTAAACATAGAGTTAATACTAAAAATAGAAAGAACCAATTTCCAAAAAGAAATATTGCAAACTTTTTAATTAGTCCCCCTACTAGTCCAAAATTTCCAAGACCTGTTATTGATAATAAAATCAATAATAATCCTATAAGCTCATTTGTATATTGAAACCCACTTTTTTCTTCTGCTTGTTTTTTTCTTTTTGCCATTTTTACACCTATCTTTCCATCATGCTAAGTAATTTTTTTTGTATTCCAGGTTCTACTATATTTAAAGTATTTAGAACTATTTCTAAAGATTCTTTATATTCACCTTTGTAAAAAGCTTTACTTCCAGATATTAATCCTGACTCTACTTCTTTATTACTTGTTCTATATCTATTTCCATATACTATAGCACTTTCTGCTGCTTCGGCACTTGATATAGTATTTGTAGCAGTTTGATATAATTTTAATGCTAAATCTCTAGCAGTATCTACTCTTAAATTTAATACTTTAATTGATATTGGTTTCTTTTCTATTTCATTATTTATTTCTTTTACTGCATCATATGCTTCTTTTAATTCAACATAAAATTTATCTGGTATAACTGGTAAATTGTACTCTTTAATTTTATATTTTGAATTGTTAATTATATTTTTAATTTCATATAATTGATCTCTTGCTCTTGCTTCATCTTCTTTTAAGCTTCCTAAATTTTTAAGTGTTGTTTCTAATTTATCTTCAACTTTTGATAAATTAACAGCTACTAATTCACATTCATTACTTAATTTTGAATATGGCATAACTTTTGATAAAGATCTATCATTTATTAGTTTGAAGCTATCTTTTACAGTAATTAGTTCTTTATTAAGTTCATCTATTACTTTTATTTCATCATCACTTAAATCATAAGTATCTTTAATATTATCAATCTCTGCATATAAATTTCTGATAATTGAACTTACTTTACTAATTCTTTCAGTTATATTGATTATTCCTCTTTCGTATTCTTTTTTACCTCTTTTTTCAGAGTCAAAATCACTATATAATCCTTCATAATAATCAATTAGTGTTTTTAAATCAAATATTGAATCTTGTAGATTTAAAACATAAAGTCTATCCATTATTTCATTTATTTTTTTATTAGTTTCTTCAATATTGTAATCGATATTTAAATATTCTAAGTTATAACCATCTCTAGTCATTCTTGTACTTATATTTTTAATATCTTTCATTTTCTTTGGCAATACCATCTTAGCCATAAGTACAATTGTTGGTGCTTCTTCTATTACAATACTGATATTATTTATCATATCATCTAATGCTTTTACTATTTTTCCTAGTTCTTCATATTCTTTATTTTGTACAGCTACTTCAAATGCACTAAATAATTTATTTATATTTTCAAATTGTAATTCTATTCTTGAAGATACATCTTGATAGTCGTTTTTATTTTTATTATATTTAAATACAACTTCTCTATAAACACTTTTAAGTTTAGTGATTGCTTCTCTATTTCTGTCTTCACTTTCAGTTAAATCTTTAATTTCACCTAATAATTTAATAGATTTTGCTTTAACATGAAAAATGTCTTTTTCTGCTTTTGTTAACGCTTCAAATGCTTTTTCATAATCATTTTCTACCATTCTGGTTTCAACTTCAATTAATTCATCAGTTAATATTGGCATATCTGTATTTTCTATTTCTTCAAATCTAGATTTCCAGTCTTCTACTTCTTTTTCAGTCTTTTTGTTATTAGCTAATTTTTCAGCTTTAGCTAATTCACTTTTAAGTATAGAAGAAATTATCATGTTTTTTTCAGTAGTTAATTTATCTATTGAAGATAATATAGATTTCTTCTTTTTATTTTTAAAAATTGTTTTTATAACAAATAAAAGAATTGCTATAAAAATAATTGATGCTACGATTATTATAACTGTTACTTTATCCATACTATCCTCCTTATACATTTTACCACACTTATATATATTTTTGTATATTTTTTAAAATTAATTTGTATAAAAAAATCACAAGTGTTAATTGTGATTTAGTTTTGTCTCATTACTCTTTCAAAGCTACTTTTTTGTTTATTTAATTGTTTTAATGATAAATATCTTGAATTTATTTTTTGCAGATCTATTTCTTCTAGTGAAATATCATCAATATCTGCTAACATTGAATATGCTAATCTTAAAAATTCATTATCTACTGTTGTTTCATCTATTTGTAAATTCAAGCTTGAATAAACTAATACTTCTCCACGATTCATAGATTCTGTAGCAATATCTTTTCCATTAGAAATACTCTCTCCTCCTGGTAGTGGTACACTTGGATAAGATATTTTTGATTTATTTTCTTTAAAAGCTATCATTTCTTTTATTTGTTCCGCTATATACTCAATATATCTTTGCTTTCTTAGTTTTTCACTTTTGCTAGAATATATTGCTTCTTCACTAAAGCTTTCATCAAGTAATTCGTCTAATAAATTAGATAATTTTTTCTTTAATGATTTAGTATCCATGCTGTATAAATCTTCAAAGTCTGGTATTTCACTATGAGCCATAATGTAATCTATTAAAGCTTGATTTTCTACTTTAATATATTCATCTTTTTCTGGATGAGATTTTCCATTTACTAACAAACTACTATATAAATCTAATGTGAAATCATTATTGTTATACATAATATGTTCTACATCTCTTCCTTGAATATAACATTCTCCATTACTAATTATTTTCATAGTTAACCTCCCTATTTAAGTATATACTGTTTCTTACTGATATTATACAATATTCGAGATAATTTTCAAGAATGTTTTTTAAATTTTAACCTGTAAGGCAATAAAAAAACCAACTTTCGTTGATTTTTAAATACTCATGGTAGCGACGGGGGGATTCGAACCCTCGACACCACGGGTATGAACCGTGTGCTCTAGCCAACTGAGCTACATCGCCATGAAATAAGCATATTAATAATAGCATATTTCATTTGCTTTGACAATACTTTTTTAAAAAAACACAGAAAAAATAAAAAGTGATATATTCATATCACTTAATAACAATTCTAAACACTTGCTTGATTTTGTAATGTTTGATCTTCTGCTTCGTACTTTTCAGTAGCACCTTCTAAAAAGTTTTTAAAATCATCAACTTTTTCTGGAACTTCAGCTAGCTTTGGCTCTAAATCCTTATATTTAGCATAAAGAGTATCTCCACCTCTACTTTTTAGATCATCTTCTAATGAATCCATTTCTCTTTTTAATTCACTAAAAGTACCTCTCATTTCTGATGAAATAGTATCGAATTCTCTAACACAATTTCTAGCAGTGTCATATTCTAATTTACTAATTGCCATTTTTATTTTCCTTTCTATTATAATCTTGTAGCTAATCTTTGAATATTGTCTCTACTATTTGCTAGTCTATTTCCATGACCATTAATAATAGCTCCGATTTCATTAACTGCTTCGCCAGCTGCTTTAAAAGTATCATCATATCCTTTTAATGATGTGTTGTATGAAGTTGCATCTGAACCATTCCAAATTGAAGTGATTTCATCTCCAACTTTTTTTGCGTTTCTTAATAATTCTTCATATCTTTCAAATAGTTTAATTATTCTATTACCTTTATCCATTAAATTTTCTGGATTTGCTGTAAAACCTTCACCGTTCATTCATTTCACCACCTTTCAATTTAAAAATTATTTCTATCAATAATATATCTAAATAGTTATCTTTTAATCACCGTTCATTTATCCCCCTACCTTTCATTTTTTAATATTTATAATTATTTCTTGTCCAGTAATTATGTAGTTTGGATCTGAAATATTATTATCCTTTGCAATATCATTATAATCTAAACCATATTTCTTTGCAATGTCTCCTAACGTATCTCCTGGTTGAATTATATATTTTATAGCTGTTGTTTCCGGAATACTTGTACTTCCAGGAATGTCATAACTATTATTTGTAACATAAGAAATGCTTGATGAATTAGAAACATTTGAACTCGTATCATTACTCTTTGGAGAGCTAATTGTTAATTCTTGTCCAGGTAAGATATAGTTTGGATCTGAAATATTGTTATCTTTTGCTATATCATTATAATCAACACCATAACGTTTTGCTATATCTCCAAGTGTATCTCCTGGTTGAACCACATATTTATTTCCAGAAGTTTCTGGTACGTTTGGATTTGAAGCTGGCGTACTTGGTGTCGGACTCGGAGTTGGACTTGGTGTCGGACTTGGTGTCGGACTCGGAGTTGGACTTGGTGTCGGACTCGGAGTTGGACTTGGTGTCGGACTCGGAGTTGGACTTGGTGTCGGACTCGGAGTTGG
>OJAW01000055.1_pt1 | contig 87881 bp, 75 predicted proteins | sample 1589151 | NCBI WGS metagenome assembly OJAW01 (sample SAMN03283290) | human gut metagenome | biome: human-associated habitat; material: feces | host: Homo sapiens | place: Peru | collected 2012
AAGGAAAAAACCGTTCTCAGAGGCGTGAGACGGTGCGTTTTGGGCTTATGGGGTTAGACTCTCTTTTGCTATAATCATACAATGCTTTAATTTTTGCGCCGTTTTCTTTTAAATCACCGAAATGAACCAGATATCCTAATTCCCGAAGCAAAACTCTGAAATCATTTGAAGAGATTTGCTTCATTTTTTTCAGCATTTCTTTTCTTGACTGTTCATTTGACAGACTGTCGTATTCTTTAATCAAAGATGACAGTTTCTCTTCGTTTCTTGCCTGATTGATTCCGAGCAGATCGTCAACGGATACGTCGAAGAACGAAGCGACATCCGGCAGTACGGTAATGTCGGGATAGCCCTCTGAGCGTTCCCACTTGCTGACCGCCTGAAATGTCAAGCCGAGAAAGTCGGCAAGATTCTCCTGCGTTAAATCTCTTTCTTTTCTCAATTTTTTTAGGTTTTCGCCGAAATAAATGTTCATATACTCACCTCGAAAAATATTCAATAGCTATTGTGGTTTTATTATATATCAATATTTATCCCGAAACAATAATTTGATAGTTGAAAAGGATTCAACCGGAGGGGGAATATTTCAGCCTTTTGTGCTCTATCAAAGAAGAGAATAGATTGCAAAAAAATTAAAAAAAGATGCAAAACATAATAAATTGACGACAAAAAATTAAAAAAACAATTTTTTCTCGTTGAATTTCTTAATAAAGCGGTGTATACTAATAATATAAGAGGTGAAATGTATGTTGATTGAGTTTAAGTTCGGCAATTACAGATCGTTTAGAGATGAAGCTGTACTTTCAATGGAAGCTATGGGGTTAGGTCGGCTGAAAAACAGTTTAATATCGTATGCTTCTCTGAAACTGATACCGTCCGCTGCGATATACGGAAAAAACGGAGGCGGAAAGAGCAATATTATTCGTGCATTTTGGTTAGCTGTACAGTTTATAAAAAATGCACAGCGAACTCAACATGAAAATGCTCAAATTCCGGTTAAGCCTTTTTTACTTAACGATTATTCAAAGGATGAACCCACCTTTTTTGAATTCACTTATGTGCTGGATGATGTGAAATATATATACGGATTTTCTGCAACGAAAGAAAAAATTTATTCTGAATATTTGTATCATGCCCCCAAAGGACAAAAAGCTACTGTGTTTACAAGAACAGAACAAGAGTTTTCCTTTACCGAAGATAAAACTAAAAGAAAAATGATAAGCGAAGCGGTTGCACCTAACCAATTGTTTTTTTCGGTTGCATGTACAATGAATGATACCGATTGCATGAGGGCAATGAAATGGTTTAGAGAGTATATTTTCTTTTCAAGGGATTATACGGATATACCAAAGCAGCTGTTGGAGTATTCAAATGATAAAAATATGCTCTCCGCAATTTCCGAATATGCACAGACTGCGGATCTCGGTATTGAAAAAATGGAATTTGAATTTAAAGACAAAGAGGTCAATGATCCTGCAACTTCAAAAGATATTCCCGAAGGTTTAAGAAGTGCATTGATCTCATTTATGCAAAGTTTAAAAGAAAATTCAAATGTATCGGAGATTGGTCTGCAAAAAAGCGAAGTCAAAGCAATATCCTATCATAACGGAGTGAAAAAGGACGGAAACAAGACATTGTTTACACTTGAATTGTCAGATGAATCTGACGGAACAAGAAAGCTTATGTCAATAGCCCCTGCTATTGAATCCGTATTAAATAAGGGCGGCATTGTACTTGCAGATGAACTTGAAAAAGAGCTTCATCCTATGCTTGTAAATTATATTGTTGCGAAGTTTCAAAGCAAAAATACAAATCCTAACGGAGCTCAGCTTATTTTTACAACTCACAATACAGAGCTTTTGAATATGGATATTTTAAGGAAAGATCAATTGTATTTTGTTGACAAAAACAGAAAAGACGGAACAAGCGAACTGTACGGTATCAGTGACTTTTCAACGAAAACGGCTGACAATATTCGCAAAGGGTATCTTGCCGGAAAATACGGCGCGACACCCGATATCGAAATCGAGGAGATAGAATAATGCCGAGAAAAACAAAAAAGTCAAAATCTCATATATACGTTTTTTGCGAGGGCGAAAGCGAGCAAGCCTATACGGATTTTTTGAAAGAACGTTTTGAAGATGTCGCTGTCATTAAAAAGCCTAAAAGCACAGGATTGTTTGAATATGCAAAACAAAAATTCAAAAATGACGCAACGTATAAAAACAATGCGGAAATTACGGACGAAATATGGTTTTTTTATGATGTTGAAAAGAAAGATATAAATAAAATTGAATCGAGGCAAAAAATTATAAATGAACTCAGGCGGTTGAGAAAAAAGCCGAATATACGAGTCAGACTTCTGATAACAACGGCGTGCATTGAATATTGGCTGATGCTTCACTATAAGTATTTTGCTCCTGCTATTGAGACTGAGTCGGATAAAATCAATATTTTGAAAAGCGTTATTGCAAAAGAGCCCGCCTATGAAAAAGGTGACAGAATTTCTACTGCCAAGATAGCGGAAAGATATAAAACTGCAAATGAAAATGCAAAAAGAGTTTTGAAAGAGCTTTTGCCCGACGGTTTACCTTCTTTAGAAGATACAGATGAAAGAAACATTTGGCTTTCAAAAAGCAGTAAAACTTTTTCAACCGTATTTGAAGCTATTGAGTACTTAGAAAATTTATAAAAATTCGGGAGATGATTTTACGGTTTACAAATATATTTATAAAACGCCCGACGGGTTTGATGATTTAATCATGAACAGCGACGGCGGGTTTTTAACGGGCTTATGGTTTTCCGGCTCCCGTGATTCGTCGAAGCACGTTGAAAACTGCGAAGAAAAAGAACTGCCTGTTTTTGGGGAAACCGCAAAATGGCTCGACATTTATTTCAGCGGTAAAAATCCCGATTTTACGCCGAAATACTTAATTGAGAATTTAACGCCTTTCAGAAAAGAGGTTATTGACATAATCAGCTCGATTCCGTTCGGCGAAACCTTAACATATAACGACATTGCGAAAATTATCGCCGAAAAAAGAGGGATTGAAAAGATGTCCGCGCAGGCGGTCGGGGGCGCGGTCGGCCGGAATCCGATTTGCATTATCGTCCCGTGTCACAGGGTCGTCGGCTCGAACGGGAGTCTGACGGGCTACGGCGGCGGAATAAAAAACAAAACCGCGCTTTTAAAGCTTGAAAATAACGACATGAGTAAATTTTTTGTTCCGGAAAAAGGAACGGCTTTATAATTTGTAATAATTAATACAGACTGTCAGGCATAAATGAATTTAATGAATGCCGGACAGTCTGTAGGTTTTTTATTCAATCGGACATTCTTTTATGGGGGAGCGTCCGTTTTTTTGATATATTTTTGCACAAAAATAATAATAAAGTGTATGTGAGTATTATTTTCGGCAAAATAAAAAGAAAGTGAGCAAAGGGCGACCGCACATATCATACCTAAGTATGACCGTAGGCGCATAGCAAAAGGGAGTCGAACTCATAAGGTTTATATCCACCCTCTTTCCGCTTCGACTGCGTTAAAGAAACTTGAAAGCCGTTAGGCTTCCGGCGTTCCTTTGCCTTGCCGAAACGAAAATATGATGAATATAAACTGCTCCGCACCCAAAATACAGCGGATTGCGTCTATGGGGACGGTTCTTTTCCGCAGGAATACTGGCGTATTTCAAGGGAAAAACCGTTCTCAGAGGCGTGAGACGGTGCGTTTTGGGCTTATGGGGTTCGACTCTCTTTTGCTATATCAACTTATCGAGGATATTTTTTTTCATTCGTTTTATATAGCATAAGAGCCTCGTACATTTTCTGCCTCTCTCCTGCCTCGCTCGTTACGGTCATAACGTTTATTTTAGGTCTTTTTCCGAGAAGCGAGCGTATAAAATACCTGACGCCGAAGAAAAGCCAGCCGATCGGCAGCAGGAATTTAAGCTTTTTTGCAATGCTCCATTTTTCGTACACGATTCTGTTCGCATTGAAAAACAGACTGCCGAGCTTTGAGCGTTTTTTCTCGTCTCCCGCCCTCTGCATTATCAGAGCCTCATGACCTCTGTCAGAGCTTTTCTGTCCGAAATTGCCTGCGGAAAACACGTCTTTCATTATATTTACGCATATATTTTCGTCAATTTCTTCGTCAAATCCGCGTTCGTCCGCGCCGAGAAACATCGACGAAATTTTCGTCATGATGCACGCGAACCTCCACAGTCCGACGCGGTTGAGCTTTTCGTAAAACATCGATACGAATTCATCCTCGCCGAATGAATTTTCGAACACGGCAAAGTCGTTTATATGTCTTAATCCCAGTCCCTCGCCTGTCATATGGTGCGCCGTGTGCATAAGAATTATCAATCCGTGATGAAACGGCGACGGTATTTTCATCTGTCCGAAATCGGAATCAATCAAAACGGATTTATCGAAAATATCGTCAAAATACTTCCTTATAATTTCGCCCGCTTCGCCGTTCGGAATTCCTGACGGCTCTCTGTGAAGCTCGTAACGGCAGTCGTCTTTTTCGAAAACGATATGGACTCCGTGCCCCTCGTGTGACATTTTAAATCCGTCGGAAACGAGTATATCCGAAGCTCTTTCGATATCCTCACTCCGGACTAAAAAATCAACGTCGCCCATATCCCTTAAAAGCGGATCCGGATAATAAAACGCCGAAGCGCAGCCCTTTAAAATAACGTAATCTATCCCCGCGTTTGTCATCAGCCCGTGAAGTCGTGCGTGCTGTGAACCGACCGCAACGTTTCGCATGAGTCTTGAACGCATTATATGCCTTATCACACCGATATCATTCGACTCGCCGTCGATTTTATAAGACGAAAACGCAAGAGTAGACACGCCCTGCGCGTAAGCCTCCTGCCACACAGAGCCTATATCCTCGTTCTTGATTCTCGGCATATCGGAGCAAAACAGCGCGTGTGAAACGAGAGCCAGAACATTATTCTCTTTTTCTGCAAAGTTGAAAGAGTCGGGATTCATAATTTCAGACATCTTCGGAAAAAGTATCGGGTTTAGACGGGTCGAATTTCTCGTTCGCCCACATAACGGTGACGAGCGATTCGGTTTTAGATAAATTTATAATATTGTGAGTATAGCCGGGGAGCATATGCACAGCCTGCATTTTCTCGCCCGAAACCTCGAATTTAATAACCTTTTCATCGCCTATTTGTCTCATTTCGATAAGGGCTTTGCCCGATACGACGATAAAGAATTCCCATTTCGAATTATGCCAGTGCTGACCCTTCGTAATGCCGGGCTTGCTTACGTTTACGGAGAACTGACCGCAGTTTTCCGTTTTTAAAAGCTCCGTAAAAGAACCCCTTTCGTCCTTGTTCATTTTTAAATCAAACGCGATTTTGTCCTCGGGCAGATACGACAGAAAAGTCGAATACAGCTTCTTTTTAAACGAGCCGTCGGGAATTTCGGGCATAACGAGAGTCGACGGCTGTGCGGAGAATTCATTTAGATAATTTACGATTTCGCCGAGCGAAGCCCTGTGCGTGACGGGACAGTAACAGTACGCGCCCGCCGTATCGGGGATAACGTCAAGAGAGTCGAACCGGCATCTGTGCTCTTTACCCTCGAGCGCGTCGAGCATTTCCTCTACAAGGTCATCTATATATAAAAGCTCGAGTTCGGTTTTTTCGTCGTTCACGGTAACGGGCATATCCCGTGCGATATTGTAACAGAACGTCGCGACAGCCGAATTGTAATTGGGTCTGCACCACTTGCCGAACAAATTCGGGAAGCGGTAGACGAGCGTTTTTATGCCCTTTATTTCTCCGTAAGAAATAAGCAGATTCTCGCCCGCAAGCTTGCTTTGTCCGTAGACGGAGCCCGCATATCTGCCGGAGAGCGAAGCCTGCACGGAGGACGAAAGCATTATCGGAGCACTGCTGTTATTACGTCTTAACGAATCGAGCAGAGTTTCGAGAAAACCGACGTTTCCCCTCATGAATTCGCTTGTATCGTCGGGTCTGTTTACGCCCGCGAAATTAAATACGAAATCGGCTTTTTTGCAGTATTCGTCAAGCTCTTCTGATGTATTTCCGATGTCATAGCGAAATATTTCGTCTATTTTCAGATTCGGACGCGTTCTGTTTTTTAAATTCTTAATGTTCAATAAATTCTCGACGAGATTCCTGCCGGCAAATCCGTTTGCGCCTGTTACGAGTATGTTCATATCAATACTTTCTCCAAACCGTTTTATTGACAATCGACGTATAGCTCTGTATGAGATTCACGATTTTATCGGACACATTTTCGTCCGTGTAATCGGGAACGCACGTGCAAACTTTTCTGTTCGAATTCATCATCAGAGCGGTTTCGGTCGCCTGCAAAAGAGAATCGGAATCTATACCGGCCAGTACGAAACAGCCCTTGTCGAGAGCCTCCGGGCGTTCGGTTGAGGTGCGTATGCACACGGCCGGGATAGGTGTTCCCTTACCCATGTAAAAGCTCGACTCCTCGGGCAGAGTTCCCGAGTCTGAAACGACCGCGAACGCGCGCGACTGTAATTTATTATAATCTATAAAACCGAGAGGCTCATGCCTTATAACGCGCTTATCAAGCTTAAAGCCCGAAACGTCGAGGCGTTTTGCCGAACGCGGATGGCACGAATAGAGAACGGGCATGTCGTACTTTTGAGCAAGAGCATTGACCGCCGTAAAAAGGGACGTAAAATTTTTTTCGGTATCGATATTTTCCTCGCGGTGTGCCGAGAGAAGAATATATTTTTTATCTTCAAGTCCGAGACGGGAGAGAATATCGCTTTTCTCTATCTCTTCATAATGCGCGTCAAGAACCTCCGCCATGGGCGAACCTGATACGAAGGTGCGCTCCTTAGGCAGTCCGCACTCTGCAAGATACCGTCTCGCGTGCTCGGAATACGCTATGTTTACATCGGAAATAATGTCAACGATACGTCTGTTGGTCTCCTCGGGCAGGCATTCGTCCTTACAGCGGTTGCCCGCCTCCATGTGAAAAATCGGAATGTGAAGCCGTTTTGCCGAAATCGCGGAAAGACAGCTGTTCGTATCTCCGAGAATCAGCAGAGCGTCGGGCTTTATCTCGTTCATAAGCTTATACGACGAGGAAATTATATTACCCATTGAGTCTCCGAGATTGTCGGCGGCGCAGTCGAGGTAGATTTCGGGCGCGTCAAGCCCCAAATCCTTAAAAAATATACCGTTTAAGCTATAATCGTAGTTCTGTCCCGTGTGCGCGAGAATCGTATCAAAGTACATACGGCACTTTTTAATAACCTCCGAAAGTCTTATGATTTCGGGGCGTGTTCCGACGATTATAAGCAATTTTAATCTTCCGTTATTTTTAAAAGAAACATTATATTCCATATTCTTCTCCGAATGTTATTAAAGTCTGCCGAGCTTTTCGAGTTTTTCTCTTATATAGCTTAATTCGAGCAGTTTTTTCTTAACTCCCTCAACGTCGAGAATCGCAGTATTGTTCGAATTGAATTCGGTCAGCGTATTTCTCTGCGCCTCGCCGGAGGTGAAGAATTTATCGTAATTCAAGCTTCTGTTGTCTGCGGGGACTCTGTAAAAGTTGCCGAGATCCTCCGCGTGCGCGCACTCCTCGTTTGTAAGGAGCGTTTCGTACATCTTTTCGCCGTGGCGGATTCCGATAATTTTGATGTCGCTCTCACTGCCTCCGAACAGCTCGCATACGGCTTTCGCCTGCGTATGGAGCGTACACGACGGAGCCTTCTGAACGAGAATGTCACCGCTTTGAGCATTTTCAAACGCGAAAACGACGAGTTCGACCGCCTCTTCAAGAGACATTATGAATCTCGTCATGTCGGGATTCGTAACGGTGATGGGCTGACCGTTCTTTATCTGTTCTATCCACAGCGGGATGACCGAACCGCGCGAGCACATTACGTTGCCGTAGCGCGTACAGCATATTTTTGTCTTGTCGGGCGAAACGGTACGCGATTTCGACGTTGCGACGCGCTCCTCGAGAGCTTTGGTTATACCCATCGCGTTTATCGGGTACGCCGCCTTGTCCGTCGACAGACATATAACCGATTTTACCCCCTCGTCAATCGCGGCGGTAAGGACGTTGTCCGTGCCTATTACGTTCGTTCTGACAGCCTCCATCGGAAAAAACTCGCACGACGGAACCTGCTTTAACGCCGCGGCGTGGAAAATGTAGTCCACTCCGTGCATTGCCGAACGAACCGACGAAATATCCCGTACGTCGCCTATATAGAATTTGATTTTATCGGAAAACTCGGGGAACCTCGCCTGAAAATCATGGCGCATGTCGTCCTGTTTTTTTTCGTCGCGTGAAAAAATGCGGATTTCCCCTATATCGGAAGTCAGGAAACGGTTCAATACGGCGTTGCCGAACGAACCCGTACCCCCCGTGATAAGAAGCGTTTTATCTTTAAATTGCGACATATTATTTCTCCTCTCCGCCTGCGGGCTTAACGCACGGAAGCACCGCGTGTCCCCAATCTTTAAACCAATGCTTTAATTTAATCGAATTATCGGAATGCTCAACGTCAAAGCGTATTCCGTTTACTCTGTCGTAAAACATAACGTTGCCCGATAAATCCTCATCGTACAAAATTATGTCGGCAGTATATTTTCCCGGAACGAGATATGACGTATCGAACACGAAATCGGCGGTATTTATGCTCTCGCCATGCTCAAGCTCCCCGCAGAAAACCACGCCTACGGGCGACATATCTATAACATTTATTATTATTTTCATTTTAAGCGTATCCGACCGGGTGGAAGCCTCGTTTTTATATGTAATTCTGAACGGGAATTTTTCACCGTAGGAAAAACGGTTTGATTTTACACCCGGATACTCCACGCTTTGAACGGTGTGAGTACAACGGCATTTCTTCGCTCTTTTATCGTTCGACGTATCGAAATACACGGCATTTTCATAATCCCTGTTCTGCATATATACGGATATTGCCTCCTCCGTATTACCGTCGAATACGACCCTGCCCTGCGACAGAACGACACACCTGTCGCACAGGGCTTTTACCGTAGCCATATTATGACTGACATACAGTATCGTCCTGCCGTTCTCCGACGCAACCTTTTTCATCTGCTCTATGCATTTATTCTGAAAATTAACGTCGCCTACGGCAAGCACCTCATCCATAATCATTATCTCACTGTCAAGGTGAGACGCTACCGAAAATCCCAGCTTAACGCGCATACCGGACGAATATCTCTTTACCGGCGTGTCGATAAACTGACCGACCTCGGAAAACTCGACTATTTCATCGAATTTTTTATCTATTTCGGCTTTGCTCATACCGAGTATAGCGCCGTTTAAATATACGTTCTCACGCCCCGTAAGCTCCGGGTGAAATCCCGTTCCGACCTCGAGCATGCTCGTGATTCTGCCGTTCATGTATATATTGCCCTTCGTCGGAGCCGTGACGCGGCAGATAAGCTTTAAGAGTGTGGATTTGCCCGCGCCGTTATGTCCTATTATTCCGAGAGCTTCTCCTTTTTTTACTTCAAAGGAAACATCGTCCAGGGCTAAAAATCTCTCGTTTTTATCATGCGCGGTTTCACCGATTTTTAAATTCGGATCCTCTTTATGCATAAGACGCGCAAGCTTTGACTGTATCTCACCCTTAAGCGTCGCACCGCCAATCATTCCGAGTCTGTATTCCTTTGAAACATGCTCTATTTTTAAAGACAATTCTTCCATAATGCACCTCACACCGTATCAAGGAACGTTTTTTCTACTCTGCCGAAGAGTAAAACGCCGACAAACAGGACAATTAAAGTAGTCACCCAGCTTATCGCGTAGAACATCCAGTCAATCTCTCCCGTACCGAGAAACGCGTATCTGAATACGTTTATTATCGGCGTTACGGGGTTGCACATATAGAAATAATAAACCGGCTCTTTTGCAGCAAGCGAGGAACGGCTGAACATATCGTACGCAACGGGAGACGCGTACGACCACAGACTTACGCCGAAGCTTACGAGCATATTAAGGTCTTTATATTTTGTCGTAAGGGATGATATTATTATACCGAAGCCCATACCGAGAGCCGCCAGCTGTATAAGCATGAGAGGTGTCATAAGTATGTATAAATTAGGATGCACTCCCATTCCCCTGACGGAATAGTAAACAAGGAAAATAAGCATAAACGCAAATTGAATAAAAAACGTGATAAACTGCGATAACGCGGAGGTTATCGGCGCGACAAGACGCGGATAATAAACCTTGCTGAATATCGCGGAGTTGTTTATAAACGTACCCGAGTTATCGGTAAGCGTATTTGCAAATAACTGCCACGCTATATTGCCCGAGAGAAAAAATATGAAGTTCGGCACTCCGTCAGCGCCGAGTCCCGCAATGCTTCCGAATATAATTGTATAAACCACGGTAGTTAAAAACGGCTGTATTATCGCCCACGCGGGACCCAAAATCGTCTGCTTGTACTTTGCGACGAATGTTCGTCTGACGAGCAGGATTATAAGATCCTTACATTCCTTTAATCCCTTAACGTCTACGTCAAATAATTTATGCTCCGATCTTACGACCGCAGTCCATTTCTGTTCTTCCATACATTAATTACACTCCGTTATATCATTTCAGTCCGCCGTCGGGGTAACGAACCGGTTTTTTATTAAGTATTTTTATAATATTGACCTTGCCCGGAAACGGCTGTGTGTCGTTTATAATACCGTATTCGTCCGACGGCAGAGGTGCGTATATTTCGCAGTCATATTTTTTATCTTTTCTGTTGTTTATAAGTATTTTATTATCAAACGGAAGCTCTGCGAACTCCGCCATCTCTTTCTCCGTGCACAGATTCATCCGAGATAATTTAATAATTATATTATCGTAATTTACCCGTGAAGCGCGCCTGTACCATTTTTCGGCGGCTTCCTTAGGTGTCTTGTAGTGCAAAAAAATTATTTCAACATCATCAAGCAGAGCAACAGGGACGGACAGCTGATTTCTCTCTTTTAACAGTTCGTAATATTTCGAATCTTCGGGTTTTATGAATTCAAGCTTACAGCCGAGATAATGTTTCAGATTCGAAACAAACAGTATATAATCGGGAGCAAAAAAGTAAAGCCCCGCAGTAGGCGACAGATACGGCATATCGAGGTACTGATATACCCTGCCCGCCCAGCAGTTATTCGAAATAACCGAAAAATCACGCCGTTTTACAAAACGTTTTACGATTTTTCGGCGAAGATTATAAAAAAACTTCGCTATCCGCTTTTTTAACTTTTTTATTTTTCTCTTCGTGTATGCAAAAGCCAATTTATACCACAGACCTTAACAGATATTATTAATTGCTTCGAGCCATTTTTCCGCTATTTTTTCGGCAGTCAGTTCATCTCGTATTTTGTACGCATTCTCGGAAATTTTTTCGCTGAAATTTTTGTCGTCGGCAACTCTCGCCATACCATCGCTCAATGCGGAAATATCGTTCATAGGCACAAGCACGCCGTTTTCGCCGTCGTTTATAAGCTCTCTTGCCCCGCCGCCGAGGCAGTCGGTGCATACGCACGGCATGCCTATCGCCATAGCCTCGACCATGGAGTTCGAAAGTCCCTCGAAATCCGACGAGGAAACGAACATCGCACAGTCGGCGATTTTTTCGTGAACGTCCGCGCACGGGGGCAGAATCTTTATAAATCCGTCCGCGTTTTTATCCTTTATATAGGATATCATTTCGTCCCTGTACGCTTCCTCCGACTCCTCTACGGTGTTGCCGTATATAAGCATATCGTAATCGCCGTGATTTTCATGAAACATGCAAAACGCGTCTATCATAAGTTTTATGTTCTTCTGCGGAGACATCCTGCAAAAATTTACGGCTGTTTTTCGTCTTTCACCCGTAAAACGTTCGGGCAGATTCGGCTTTACGGGGTTATGTATGACAACCGCGTTTTTAAACGTATCGCCGAAAAATTCAATCTCGTTCTCGGTCTGAAAAACAGCGCCGTCGGCTTTCGAAAGTATCTTAAAATAACGTTTTCTCTCTCGTTCATCCTCGGGATATTCAAGTTCGGGAGCGTTGCGTTCGGCATAAATCAATTTTGAACCCGTATTTTCAGCTGCAATATAGGTTTGTTCATAACATCCGATTCCGAACGGAATGTATATGCAATTTCTATGCCGATATGCATAGTACATCATTTTTTTATTTTGTCTTAAATGACGTATATTAAAATTCAAATTATTATTTATAATATTAAAGAAATTATATAGGTATTGAATATTCTTTTTTCTTTTTATCCTTTTGTTGATATTGCTTGATAGTTCTTCTTTTTCATCAAAAGAGAGAGAAGTTACATAATCATCTAAAGAAACAAGATGTACATTATCGGGAAAATCGAAATAAATATCACTTGCAACAGACTTTGTAGCAAGCAAAGTAATATTATACCCGGCTTTCGCGAATTCGCACGCAAGATTCGTTGCATGACGTGCAACCCCGCCGTTTTTATAATTTCCTATGACAAAAACAATATCTTTCATTTAAGTCTCCCTTTTCTCAAACAATCAGAAGATGAATAATTATTTTTTTAACAAGTCCCGAATCCAAATATACGCTTTTTCCACAACGGGAATATTAATAAACGCAGAAATGCATTTTTTTACTCTTTTCTTTAATGTAATATGTTCGGTATTTTCATAGCGTTTCAATATATTTTTCGGCTTACCCGAAACAAGTCCCAAATATATTTCGCGGTAAAACGAATTCAGCTTTTCATGCTCTATAAGCGGCAGACTTTTTCTTACTGCCTCATCATCGGATATCTGCTCTATTTTTTCAAGCTTTACCTTTCGGCTGTTTCCGTTGTCCTTTGATTCATTAATAATTCCCGCCACAGCGAAGAAAAAAACACAGAGAGCCATATTATATGAAAGATCCTGATGCTTTTTATAATTTTCGACATCACTTTGAAGCACGTCGATAAGCGGACGGATAAGATTCCAGTAATTTTTTGTATATCCCCGTGAAAGAGACTGCCCGTTATTTCTGGTTCTGTTGTGATACAGATAATCATCGCCGAGATATACAAAGCGATTCGCATGAATCATGGATTCAAAAGTCAGCTGTAAATCCTGACTGCGTCTGAACCTGCGGTCAAATTTAATACTGTTATCATCAAGCAGTTTTTTTCTGTATATTCTCAGACAGTTAGACCAGCGAATAACATCGTTCGCGCCTTTTTTTGATATTCCGCCGAGCGAACGGGGCAGAATTTCATCTTCAATACGCGTTCTGTCGTATACACCGGTTTCAAGGTACTTGCGTTCTTTTTCATCTTCGTCCGCAAACACATTGCAGAAAGCGACATCCGCACCGGCTGTCACGGCTGCCTGATACATTTTTTCATACATATCGGGTTCTATCCAGTCGTCGGAATCTACAAAACCTATAAATTCGCCTCTTGCGCGCTCGATGCCGTCCTGCCTTGCCGCGGCAAGTCCCTCGTTTTCTTTTTTATAATATATAACCCGGTCGTCTTTTAAATAATCATTAATGATATTCTCGCTGTCATCCGTCGAACCGTCGTTAACGATTATAATCTCAATATCATCAAGCGTCTGCGATATCACCGAGTCAAGGCATTGCTTCAGAGTCCCGGACGCATTATATACAGGTATAATAACGCTGACTTTATACTGCATTTTTCTTTAGCCCCTTATATATTATTTTTTTTAAAAGACGAACTTTGTATTTATTCGGCAGGTCAAAGAGGTGATCTACCAGTTTTCTCGGTGAACGGTTTAAAGCAAAATCGTAATATATAATCTCCGCCCACTTACTCCAGATTATATCCCCAAAAACCTTTTTGTTAAAATATTCATATCTGTCGTTTGAATCAATTAACTTACGAAGCCATCTATAAGTATTTTTATCATATGCTTTTCTGCCTGTTAAAAACCCGTAATGAATATTGTAATCATCGTCTGAAATATCGATATGAAGCCGGGAAAGCTGTTCCTTTATATTTTTTTTTGTCATTAAATACTGTTTTGAAGAAGCGGTGGCGCTCACAGCCTTATTATTAAGACGATACTGAAAAAGTATCTCGGGAACATTAGAGCACTGTGCATATTTACTGCATTCAACCCACATTTTATAATCCTGAGAAACAGGATAATTTTCATCATATTTTATATCAAATCTGTCAAGCATGGATTTTCTGAATATCGCAGTAGGATGAATAATTGAAGCCTGATTCCCGAACAAAAGAGAACAGCGAAATTCTTCACGCTCCGGGAGCTCAACAGTCCATGTCTTTTTCTTTCGTTTTTCAGCGCCTTCTCCTATTAAATCAGCCCATGTACCGCAGACTATAACGTCAGGATGTCGATTCATAAAATCAATCTGCTTTTCAAATCTGGTCGATAAACTTATATCATCCGCATCCATTCTTGCAATATATTCCCCGCCGGCCGCCGAAAAACCGCGGTTCAGCGATTTTGTTATACCCATGTTGGATTCATTTTTAAAAAAGATTATACGGCTATCGGATTTTGCATATTCTTCTATGATATTCGGTGAACTGTCTGTCGATCCGTCATCCACAACAATAAACTCAAAATCCGAAAATGTCTGATTTAATACGCTTTCAACCGCGGATTTAAGATAATCCGGCTGGGTATTATAATTCGTCATTACAACAGATAATTGTTTCATTAATCATTTTCTCCTAAAACTGTTTTTCAACAGTCTTTTTTTCTCGCGAAAAACAATCGCAAACATATCGTGCTTCTTTAAACTGTTCCATATAGGAAGATAAGACGCTCTTATATAGGGATTATTTTTAAGTAAACGTTTTGTTGATGTGCTTAAGTATGTTTCCCAATCAAAATCTACTGTCTTCTTTCTTTCCTTACCGCTCTCGGCAGCTCTGAAACATTCTAAAAACCTGTATACAGCCGAATTGAAATTATTCGCGGCAAGACGTGAAGAAAGCTCATCAGAGTTTTTTATTTCAGGTAAATCATAAAGAAAATCATATATAAAAACCGTATTAAAATAGTTAAGATTATCGAAATCTATTTTGTTTGACATGCTCTCGGGAAGAATTCTGTAATTATACAAAATAGAATCGCAAATATATATATACTCGGATTTTGTCAGTGCAAAATATGACTGTATCATATCCTCTGCAAATCTTTTGTCTGAATATAAATTCGGATTAAAACCTTTATTCTTTATGCATTTCTTTTTAAAAACCTTTGACCAAAGACTTCCCGGAATTTTCCCTGAAACAACGGCTTTATAAAACAAATCGGATTTTGTCTTATCTATAAGTGTATTATTTATTTCTTTAATACAGTAATCTTTTTGTTTGCCGTCCGAATCGAAAGTTCTGAATCCAAAACAAACCGCATCCGGATAACCGTGTTCTTCAATTATTTCAGTAAGCTTTTCTATATAATCTTTTTCTAAATAATCATCAGCATCCAAAAATGCAATATAATCTCCGTCGGAGGCTTCAATCCCGCACATTCTGGTAAGAAGCTGTCCCTCATTTTTTTTATGTATAACTTTTATATTACTGTATTTTTGAGCATAAGCGTCGCATATACACGCAGAAAAATCGGCAGAGCCGTCATCAACAAGTATAAGCTCCCATGTCTGTGTTGTTTGGTTTATAACGGAGTCTATACATTCATTTAAATATTTTTCCGCATTGTAAACGGGGACTATAAAACTGAATTTCATATTTTACCACTCATCGATTTTATTTTCTTTTTCGCTTTTTTCCTTAAATAGAACATTTCCGTACGCAAAAAATTCTTTCCGGATATCATTTTCCACAGCATTTTATATCCGTCTGAAAAATATGGATTATTATTCAAGTTTTCAGTCATCAAACCGGTAACGTATTTTGTCCAGTCGTAATACAAAATTGTCCTTTTTTCCTCATCTGTTTTTGCGTTAATATAAAACCTGTCGAATGTATACACGGCATAAGATAAAAAATTCGCGTTAAGTTTATTAATATTTGATTCTGTCTTAAGATTCCAAATATCCAAATACTTCAGTGCTTCAAAATAAATATGAGTCATCGTATTTCTATCAAGCATTTCTACTGAAATTGATTTTGAAATACTGTCCTGATTATCCCGATAAAAGTAGAGCGAATCGTTTATATATAGAATGCTCTCAGCGTGAGTGACGACAAAAAGAGACTGCAGCATATCCTCTCCCATATTTTTATCGTAAAACTCACTGTAATCCGTAGGGTTGGAATTGATTACCGTTCTTCTGACTGCCTTCGTGCACATTGAATTTATAAGAGATGTTGATATAAGACACTCGTAAATTTCTTTTTTTTCTTCGCCGCAGAACAGTCTGTCACAATTTGAAAATGTTTTTCTTCTGTCACGAAATTTATTGTCGGAATAATAAGCAAATGAAAAAATCAGCAAATCGGGCATATCATATTCCGCAAGTTTTTCATTTACAGTTTTTAACAAATCCAAAGATACGAAATCATCGGAATCAACATTCAGTATATAGTCACCCGATGCGTGTTTGTTCCCGGTAACTCTTGCAGAGATAAGCCCCTCGTTCGGTTTATGAATTACCTTAACCTTATCCGGATTTTGTTCTGCATACATATCGCATATGTCACCTGATGAATCCGTCGAACCGTCGTCGACCAGAATTATCTCAAAATCACGGTATGTCTGGTTTATCAGAGAATCAAGGCATTCTTTTAAATATTTTTCGGTATTGTACACCGGAACTATTATGCTGAACTTCATTTAATCACCGCTCAAAACTTTTTCCCATTGGTTTTTATAATTCTGAAAATCGCATGTATGGTCTGCGCTTTTTAAATTATCGGTTATCTTATCATATAACTCCGTGCTTGTCAAAAGTCTTATTATTTTGCTTGAAACGAATTTCGGGTCTGTTTTGCAGATAACGCCGGTTTCTCCGTTTTTTATAAGACTTCTGCCTCCGAGAGTATCGGTGGAAACAACCGGTCTGTTTAAAATTTGAGCCTCGATAATAGCGACGGGCATCGCTTCCTCATACGACGGCTGAACATATATATCACATGAAGCTATATACGGGTACGGATTTTTCCTAATTCCGGTAAATTCGATATTATCCGTAATACAGAGGTCTTTTACGAGCCGTTCAATATTCTCTCTCTCTGTTCCGTCGCCGACAAAACGCCACAGAAAATCAATTTTGTTGTCTTTTAATATTTTAGCTGTTTTACATGCAAGGTCAAAGCCCTTGACCTTTGTCATTCTGCCGCATGTACATATAACTTTTTTTTCAGTCTCCGGCACGTTAAACTCTCTGCTCTTTTTTATTATTTCTTCGTAATTTACATAATTATTTATAATAAAAACCCTGTCTTTAACAGACGGATACCATTCTTTTATCATATCGGCCTGTTCCTTATGAATGGCGCAGATTTTATCAAAATCATTTATAACAAACGCATTGACATCGTGAAGCTCATCAACGGACGTGTGGAAGAAAAGAACTTTTTCCTTTGCATTGACGTATTTCCCGCACAGCAAAGCAGGATAGCCCTGAACATAAGCGACTGCCGTATCATATTCGCTTTGCGCAAAATATTTTTTATACTCAAAATTCATTGAATAACGAATTATCAAATGCTTAAGTCTGTTGTCAAGCTTTTCTTTTTTTGTTTTTAAGCCCAAAAGTCCCGCGAGAAAAATAAGTATTTGAAAAAAAACGGCTCTCGGTCTTCTGTAGTATTTGTTATTATCCTCATTTGCAATTACTTTAATTCGTTTGTCAATACTGTTTCCAAGTTCCTGCCTGTCCTTTCTCAAATAGAGCGTTACATCATATTTATCATAATCAATCACACGCTGAACGTTTAAAAACGTTTTCTGAACTCCCCCGACATTAAGCTGCGGAAGTATAAAAATAATTTTCTTTTTATTCATCGGCGCTCTCTCCGCTTATGACTTTTGCCGGAATGCCTGCAATAACGCAGTTTGGTTTTGTAAACGAACGGGTAACAACCGCGCCCGCACCTATTATACATCCGTCGGCAATTTCAATATCGCCTATTATTATTGCTCCGGCTCCGATATCGACATTTTTTTCGATACGCGGAACAGCCGTTTTATCTCCGGTTTTTTTATCTCCTATAACATTATGTCCGTGAAAAACGCATCCGCCGGAAACAAATCCGTTTATTATTACGTTCGGATGGCATATCCTGACAGGTTTACGCATGAAAAACGGTGTTATCTCTACTCCGATTTCAAGCCCTTTATTATTTTTTTTAATATCGGTTCTCTTTATCTGCGTGCATATAATTTTTCGTTTTAATGCGTTTTTGCAGTTATCGCGCAAATAACATAAATATTCATATTTTCTCAACAGATTATAATACTCGCAAAGCTTTTTTTTAAACGGATTTCTGCGTTTATATTCAAATGTAACGTCAGCTTTTCCGTAAGCTGTACGGGCATTTTCTTCATAGCATTGTTTTAATTCATGCCTGCTTTTTACGGTGTATTCGCCGTGCAATCAAACCAGCTCCATCCATTGCTTTGAGATATTCTCGATTTTCAATTCGTCTCTTATTTTCCGTCCGTTTGCGGAAAGCTTGTCGGCAAGACTCTTGTCCGATATCACTTTTTTTATAGCTTTCGAAAGCTCGTCAGCGCTGCCGAGTTTAACCAGCAGTCCGTTTTCCCCGTCCTTTATCACGGCGTTCGCTCCGCCTATCGGGCAGTCGGTACATACGCAGGGAAGTCCTATCGCCATAGCCTCGAGCATTGCGTTCGACATACCCTCGTAATCGGAGGAATTTACGTACACCGCGTCCTTTATTATAAGAGAATGTACGTCTTTTGAAAACGGCTCGAATATAACGGCGTCCTCAAGCGACAAATCGGATATCTGTTTTTTTATATCCTCGAATACGCTCTCGTCGTCCGCATTTTGGGGCGAACCGATTATTCTTAATTTATAATCCGGATAATCTTTATGTACGTTTTTAAACGCGTCTATTAACAACGGCAGATTCTTCTGCCTCGATATTCTGCAAAACGTCGTAATATTCTTACTTCGTTCGCCGTCGTAAGGCTCGGGAAGTTCGGGCGATATCGGATTGAATATAACAACTCCCTTTTCCGCAATATTTTCGGGATACGTATTTTTAGCGTCCTCGGTCTGAAAAACAGCACAGTCCGCGCGAGAATAATATTTTTCAATAAATTTTCTGCCGAAGCGTTTTTTCATAAGTCTTACGGGATCGGCTCGCTCTGAAAAGATAATCCTATTTCCGAGTCCCCTCGAGGCAATCATTATCATCGGATTTGCAGGCTGAGAGAAAGCTATTACCGACGTGCAGGGATTACTTTTAAGATAATCTCTTAAATAACTTATCTCGCCGGAATACTGAGAAATAAATGAAAGATACGCAATTCGTGCGGGAACGGCAAAACCGAACAGTTCAAAAAAACGGCATAAAAGAGATGAAAACAGCCTCAGCAGTTTATATCCGAACGAAGTCTTATCAATTTTCTGCTCCTTTAATAATATCAAAGGAATATTCTTGTCAATATCCTTGTCAATCAGTCTTTTGCGCTCGGTTGACGTCAGCATAAACGTAATATCGTAACCCGATTTATAAAATTCATTCATTAGCATTGCTGCGACGCGTTCGGCTCCGCCCCCGACCATATTCGGAATAAGCATAAGAACACTCTTTGTTTTTTTCATCTTTTATCAATTCACCCGAAAACCTTTTTTACAGCCTTACCCGCCGCCCAGAAAACATAACCGGAGCATCTGAGCTGAAGTAATTTGTCATCGTAATATCCGTCGTTTTTTATTTCTTTTTTAATTATTTCGAATTCATTTTTACACTTACCTTTTTCACTTTTTTCGACAAGACGAAACGTATCTACCGCATTCATTGCACACCTAATTATATACTCCTTTGCATAGTCCTTATCCGCAAAACCATTTTCACGGCAAAAGTCCCTTACGGCGCGATAAACCTCACAGCGCGAATGAAAGTGTCTGTATCTTTTTTCCGGCTGAGTCATAGTTGACCCGGAGCGGTAACGCCTGAAATAAAACGTACGACGTTCATGAGCAATGCGCGAAGCCTGCATCATTATTTGAAATCCGAATACGGAATCTTCATATATAATTCCCGGAATCATCCTTATATTTGATTTTCTTAAAAAATCTCCGTTATAAAACATCGACCACAGCGGACAGTGAAAATCTCCGTTTTTCTGAAGAGCGGAAAACATCTCCTTACCGGAGCATGCGGGATAATCTTTTTTTGACATATAGCTTTGTCTGACTTTACTGCCGTCATCTGAAAAAGAATAAGCGTCAAATATAACGATATCCGCTTTTTCAGTCACGGCTTTTTTCAAAAGCGTTTCAAACGTGTCTCCCGCTATATAATCGTCACTGTCGGGAAAATAAAGCCAATCGCCCGAAGAATATTCTATACCTATATTTCTTGCGACAGACTGTCCCTCGTTTTCTTTATGTACAACGGTTATCCTTGCGTCATTATATGCGTATTCGTCACATATTTTTCCCGAAGAATCTGTCGAACCGTCGTCGATAAGTATTATTTCAAAATTATCGTACGTCTGTTTTAAAACGCTGTCTACACATTCTCTTAAATATTTTTCGACATTGTAAACGGGTATTATAACCGAGATAAGCGGATTATCCATTGCTTCATCCTCCAAGTACTCTGTACCACCTAAAACTTTACAAGCATTGCTTCGTCTGACAGCGTTTAACTGCGTCTTCAAACTTGTCAGGCGACAGCCTGCCTGCGTTTTCATCCTTGTTAAACACGGTCATACTTGTAATCAGATGTAAACTTTTAGGCGTTACCGAGTACGAGCCTGTGTTTTATAAGTATAAGAGCGGTTCCGGCGGTTCTTTTTACGTCGGAAACAAATCCGCCCGAATAGTGCTTTTTCATTGCCTTCTGAATTCTTCTGTCGAGCTTAACGGGTTCGATAACGGGGTTCTCTATCGCCTTTGTAAGATCAACCGCCATTTTCTTTTCGTCCTCTGACTTTGAGTGAACGCCCGAAGAGTCACAGCCGATATTTTGTATATACGAATATCTCGGATATACCGTCATCATTGAATTTTTGACAAGATGAGCGCCGAAGCGAACGCTCCACGAACTGCCGTTCCCCTTTGTCTGACGGTAAAGACGGATAAACCTGTCCGAACCGTTTGAATTGAGCCGTCTGACAAAATCTAAGGAGTAAATAGAATTTTTATCCTGTAACTCCCAGTCGACGCCCGTCCAGCTTCGTTTCCATGCCGCCCAGCTGCATGAACACGAGCGGTAAGAAGTGAAGATATCGTGCTTGTAGTCCGGCGGAAATTCTATTTTCGGTGCAAAGCCCGCTATCACGCCTATCTCGCGGTTGTTTTCGAATTTATCAAGACATTCGTTCATGAATTTAAGGAAATACTCGCTCGGCATGCTGTCGTCTTCCAAAACGATTACCCTGCCGTACTTGTTTATAACCTCGGTCACGCCCGAAATTACCGACGAAGCAAGCCCCATGTTTTTTTCTCTTTCGATTATTTGAATTTTTTTAAAGTCGCCCGCACTCTCTTTCTCTCTTACCGCCGCGCGGACTTCGTCAACCTTTTTCTGACCGTCGCTGTTCTTTGCACCGTCGCAGAAAACGAAAAGCTCGCTGTCCCTTGCGCCGATACAGTTTTTTAAAGCGGAATAAACGGTATTGAAATGGTCTGCCCTGTTATAGACGAACATTACTATCGGAGCGTAAGTCATAAAACTATCCCTTGCCTTTTAATATATCCTCGTAAGCGTTTATGAGCATGTCCGCATTTCTTTCCGGGTCATGCGTTATCAGTGCTCTTTTTCTGCCGTTTTCCGACAGCTTTTCGGCGGTTTCACGGCTGTCGAAAATCTGCTTTATCCTCCATGCGAGAAGCTCGGGGTCGTCGTTTCTGTAAAACAGAGCTTCCTTTTCGTCCTGAGCCATATCGGGAGCGCCGCCGACATAAGCCGACACGCACGGCGTTCCCACGCACATAGCCTCGCCCAATATGTTCGGACTGTTTTCAATCGCAGAGCAAAGAGCATATACGTTTGATTTTGAAAGTCTGTCGGCAACCTGCTCCGCCGTCAGCGCACCGGTAAACTCTATATGCGCTCCCACGCCGAGCTTCTCTATAAGCTTTTTAAGATACACGCCGTAGCCCTGCTTTATAATCGAGCGTTTGTCATGCTCTTCAAACGGCTTATATCCCGCCGCATACACTTTAATATCGGGGTATTCCCTTATAAGACAGGGGAGAGCCGAGACAAGAAAATGAAATCCCTTTAACGCGTAATACGCGTTGCCGACATAAATCGAGTGCGGCTCCATAGCCTCGTACGACCAGCGTTTTTCATAAAACGGTTTCCTCAAAACACGCGAGCACGTATAATATTTCGCATTGGGATTTATAGCGTATGTGTGTGCTCTGTCCCACGTCGTTCTGCCCAGTATGTAACGCGTCTTTTCTATTATTTCGCGTTCCGGCTTCATTCTCGGTTTGTACCATTTTGTCTTTCTCAAATGAAGAATCCATGCCGAAAACACGTCCGATATTCTATGCGAAAGCATCATGTCGTCTATCTGAAGCTGTCCGCACTGATACACGTACTGACCGTTCAGAATTCCCTGCATCGAAACGACTGCTTTTACGCCGTTTCTGTCGGCGGCTTCAAGCATCGCCTTTGCGTGCGGGAACTCCGTACCCTCTATCTGAATAATATCGGGCTTAAAATCATGTATTATATCCTCGCATACATCTATAAGCTTATCATAAGGCGTTGAGGAGGAATATGCAAGCGAATAGTATAAAACGTTATCGACGTTTTCCTTAAAAAGGCAGTCCGGAGAGCACTTGCAGGCAACACCCAGTTCGACTTTACCGGATTGAGAAAGCCGTAAAGCCATGCTCTCGACCCATCCTCCGAGAACCTCGGAATTAATGCCGAGCTTTTTTGAAACATTTGCGGGTATAAGATTAACGCTCCAGAGAACTCTCATTTTTTATCCCCCTCCACTTTATAATATCCTCGAACAACATCGGAGTAATGAACATTATCATACATACGAACGAATACGTAAACGAGTCAAGCACCGTAACGAAAAGCAATGTTACGAGCGTCGCGTTTGCGGTTCTCATTATATATGAGTTATCGTAGTTGTTTTTATAGAAATTGGGTACGGTGTACATTACCCTTGTAAATATAACGCCGCCGGCGATTCCGTATTTTGCGAGAGTGTCAAGGAACGCTGAATGTCCGCCGCCTCCGGGTCGCCACAGCGCACCGATAATCGGATATTGAAAAATCGCTTTAATACTCGCGCTATACGCTTTCATTCGGTCGCCGATAGAACCCTCCGCGGAACCTGTCTCCGAGGATGAAACAAGGTCGTTTATTTTCTTTGCGACCGCCGTTCCGTCGAACTGCGTTAACAGGAAATTACGAAGAGAATCAATATAAAGTATCGACAGCATTACCGCCGCAAATATTCCGACTGCGACAAGGAACGCAGCCATACCGCTTTTTCCCTTATAGAAAAACAGCATTACAATACCGACTGCCGAGGCGAACAGCGCAAGCGAATATCCCGCGTTTAATGAATACATTACAAATGAAATAAGCCATACCGTCCCGATTATAAAATCAAGTTTATTATGCTTAAACGAGCTTAACGTCCATGCGGCGCCCGCAGGAATTATACACACCTGAGGATAAATAAGACTGTATCCGCCGACGCCCTGTCTGAGATATTCGTATATTTCCGGAGTATCGCGCACAAGCAGTCTCGCTATCGTCGGATTTTCCTTCAGAACGGAAAAAGATTTGAAATTGAAAAATATACATAATATGAGGACGATTTGAATTATACCCTTCAGCTCATCCCAGCTCCCGTTATACCGTCGGTTCATTATATAGCACATTATCAGTATATAATAAGCGATAAGCTTTATAACACCCGAAAAGCTTCCCGTCGCGATATACTCTATAATCATAATAACAGCCATAAAACCGAGAGACGCAAGGTCGCTCGACGAGAGCGAAAGCTCGCCCGCTCTTATTATCATTAAAAAAAACCACAGAGCCGCCGCGCCCAGTGCAATAAGGCGGTATATCATATCTATTTCCAAAGGAGGGGATATCGTCCACACTGCAAGGTAAAGAACGCACAGCTTCTGTATAAAGCCGAAGCTCAATCCGCCTTTTGACATATATATCCTCTCCTTTCTCTTTTGTTTTAAATATTTTATATAAATAAATCTTTTATTTTATTCTTATATGAATTGTAATCAAATTCACTGTTTAAATTATAATCTTTTTTACCCTTTTCAATTTGTTTTCGCATGGCTTCGGCTATCTCTTTTTCGTCGGTTGAGGGTAAAACCGTACCGTTTCCGCTTTTTTCGATATATTCCCTAACGTCGCTTACGTCCGTTGTAATTACGGGAACGCCCGCCGTGAAGCTCTCCGCGAATTTCGTCGGGAAGCCCGCATTATTTCGTCTGTCCGACTCCCTTATAAATATATAGCAGTCACATGAGAGAATAAATTTTACCGCCTGCGCATGAGAGACGAAGCCCTCGAAAATCACGTTACCTTCGATTTTGATTTCGGGATAAAGCTTAACGAACTGCTCCCTTGTCACGCCGACGATTCTGAGAATAACGCTCTCATTTTTAACGGCGGAAAACGCTTTGACAACCGCGTCGAGGCTCTCCTTTTTTCCGTCGGGAACGCCCGCGAAGCAGAAAACGAATTTATTTTCGTCATTCTCCTTTTCCTGATGCCAGACAGAATCCGATATATCGACAAGCGGGGGAATTCTCACACAGGGAACTTGATTTTTATATTTTTTCTCCATCATCGAGCTTATTACAATCATTTTGTCCGAGACTCTGCCCGCAAAATTTCTTATAAAAAACCCGTCGATTTTCTTAAACGCTTTTTTTAAATATGAGCCGTCCGTGTCGCCCGTCCATTCCGTGCAGTCGTATATGAGACGGATATTCTTCTTCTTTAAAAAACCTTTGAATCTCAATAAAGTCAAAAACGGAGAATTATATAATATCACCGCTTTTGTATCGGGATTTTCTTTTATAATATTTTCGGTGTTCGAAACGTCGGTCATGCGTTTAAACCATTCTTTTGACGATTTCGCCCTCGGCAGAACTAACATGCTTTCGCCGATTTTTTTTATTTTAAAATCGTCTTCGTCCGAAACGCCTAAAAAAACGGTGCGGTAACCGAGCGCGGAAAACAGCTTGCCGTTTGAAACGACCCTGTTCGCCGACGCGCTTTTGTCCGGAAGCGCAAAGCCCCCGTAATAAATTACCGTACCGTTACTCATCAAAGATTCTCCTTATACCATTCGATAGCCGCGGCGATTCCGCGCTCAAAGCTCCAGTCCGGGTCATAGCCGAGCAGTTTTTTCGCCTTTGAAATATCTGCGTTGCTGTGCTTTATGTCACCCGCTCTGTCCGGACCGAAATTCGGTTCTCTTTCAATCGAAAGAGCCTTTGTAAGACCGTAATAAATGTCTGTTAAATACTCTCTGCCTCCGTAGGCTACGTTGAACGCCTCGCCCGCCGCCTCATGCGGAGCAAGACAGGCTTTGAGGTTAGCCTCTATTACGTTTTCGATATATGTAAAATCACGGCTCTGCCTGCCGTCTCCGTTTATCGTCGGAGTCTCGCCGTCTAAAAGCTGTTTTATGAACTTCGGAATTACAGCCGCATACGCGCCGTCGGGATCCTGCCGTCTGCCGAAAACGTTAAAATATCGGAGTCCGTACGTGTCGAGTCCGTAGTGACGGGTATACTGCTTCGCCCACTCCTCGTCACAGCGTTTCGTAAGCGCGTACGGGGAGAGCAAATTTCCCTCCCTGCCCTCTTTTTTCGGAAGCACGGGCTCGTCGCCGTAGACGGACGAGCTTGACGCATATACGAATTTTTTAACGCCGTTTTGTCTCGCCGCCTCGAGCATGTTGAGCGTGCCCTGTATGTTATTCGCACAGTAGAATAACGGCATTTCAATACTCCTCGGAACGCTTCCCCATGCGGCTTCGTTTAAGACATAATCTACGCCCTCGCACGCCTTCATGCACGTATCGAGGTCTTTAATGTCGCCCTTAATAAATTCGTAATTATCATTATCCATGAACATATCGACGTTTTTCTGCTTGCCTGTCGATAAATCGTCGAGACCGCGGACTTTATATCCGAGTCTCAGTATAGCCTCGCACAGGTTCGAGCCTATAAATCCCGCCGAGCCCGTTACGAGGAAGAGCGAGCCGTCGGGAAATTTAATATTTTCATACCCCATAAAATCAAGTCCTTTAACTGTTTGTATTTAAAAATTCAACGTAGTCGAAATATTTTTCGTAAAGACGAATGCCGTTTCTATCCTTGGAAAACCATTCATATGACGAATCCTGTCTTTCAATCCTGCATGTTGAAAAATCCTTTACGGTATCCTCATAGCTTATAACCGCAACATTTCTGAAATTCATCGCCGTCAATTTATCATATTGTTCCTTTTTTTATTCCGCGGGGATTCCAGTATATGACATAGATTCTGTCCTTTAAAATTCTCTTTTTTCGCCGCTCCCATGCCGATTTTGCCTCATCCTCGGTTTCGTAATGATTAAACCCGATCAATATATCGTCAAGATAAGCTCTCGGATATTTTTTATCGTTGGACCCCTTAAAAAACTTCAATTCGCAATTGAGATAGTGATCCATATTCAAAAGAAATTTCATAAAATCATCATAATCGGCACCTATCCAAAGATTTATTGTCGGAGATAAGAATTCCTTTTGCAGATTATGATATATAAAACCGCCGAAGCATGCGTTTGAAATAATGGAGAATTCATTATTTTTCAATCGTCTTTTCTCTCTGCCGTATTTCAGCTTTTGGCATAATCTTTTTCTGTAATTTTTATATAATGAATAAAGCTTGTTAAACATTACAGCCTCCAATAAATATATCCCGCGTTCTCGTACTCTTTTCTGTCGAGAAGTCCTTTTATGTCAAGCAGAACCTTTCTGCCCTCGCCGAAGAACGCACCGATGTCGTCAATCGTGAATTTCTTAAACTCGTCGTGAGCTACGGCAAGAATCACCGCGTCGGCGTCTTTAACCGACGAAATATCTTTGAATTCAATGCCGTAAAGTCTCTTCGCCTCGGCGGAATCCGCCTCGGGGTCGCATATAACCGGTTCGATACCGTACTCTCTTAATTCGTTTACTATATCTATAACCTTCGTGTTTCTCGTGTCGGGGCAGTTTTCCTTAAACGTAAAGCCGAGAATCGCGACGCGCGCGCCCTTGACGCTCTTATCCGCAGAAATCAGCTTCTTAACGGCGTTCTGAGCGACGTATTTGCCCATGTTGTCGTTGATTCGTCTGCCGGCTAAGATAACCTGACTGTGGTAACCGAGCATTTCGGCTTTATAAGTAAGATAATACGGGTCTACGCCTATGCAGTGACCGCCGACAAGACCGGGGTAGAATTTAAGAAAATTCCACTTCGTGCCCGCCGCCTTCAAAACCGACTGCGTATCTATACCCATTTTATTAAAAATAATCGACAGCTCGTTCATGAACGCGATATTGATATCTCTCTGACTGTTCTCTATAACCTTGGCGGCCTCGGCGACCTTGATGCTCTCTGCTCTGTGAACGCCCGCCCTGACTACAAGCTCATAAACCCTCGCGACGGTGTCGAGCGTTATATCATCCATGCCTGATACGATTTTCATAATGGTCTCGAGTCTGTGAACCTTGTCTCCGGGGTTGATTCTCTCGGGCGAATAGCCTATCTTGAAGTCCTCTCCGCATTTAAGCCCGGATTCTCTTTCGAGTATCGGAACGCATACGTCCTCGGTAACGCCCGGATAAACGGTGGATTCGAATACGACAACGGAGCCTCTCGTTAGATTTCTGCCTAAAATCTCGCTTGCGCCCTCTACGGGTGTAAGGTCGGGCGTGCGGTCGTCGTTTACGGGCGTGGGAACCGCGACAATATGAAACTTCGCCTCTCTCAGCTTCGTCTCGTCCGCCGTAAATTCAACGCCCGAATTCTTAACCGCCTCGTCGCCGACTTCGCGCGTCGGGTCGATTCCGCTTTTGTAAAGCTCTATTTTAGCCTTATTGAGATCAAAGCCTATAACCTTGATTTTTTTCGCAAACGCAACGGCGATAGGCATGCCGACATAGCCGAGTCCGACGAGCGACAGCTTTTCCTTTCCCGATAATAAATCCTCGTAAAGATGCGTAATATCAACTTTTGCACTCATATTTTTCTCTCCGTTCCTTTATTTTGAAAGAATTTCGCCGATTTTCTTCAAATATGCGTCGGCTACTATATCTCTTGAAAAATTCGATTTTATATACTCTCTGCCCCTTGCGCCCATCTCTGCGCGCGCTTCGTTGGGCATGGACAAAAATCTTTCTATTATATTACAAAGGCTGTCCGCGTCCCCGCCCTTAAAGAGCAGTCCCGTCTCGGAGTCTATAAACGTCTCACGGCATCCGGGGTTGTCCGTCGTAATGACGGGGCGGCCGCTCGACGCGCTTTCGAGCAGAACGTTGCTCATGCCCTCGCCGTACATTGACGGGTGAATCGTCGCGTGCGATAATGCGATAAACGGACGAACGTCATTCTGACTGCCGAAGTACCTGATGATTCCGTCCTTTTCAAGTTCTTTTAATTCTTTTTCGTAATGAATCTCGGTCGGCTCTATAAATCCGAGCATGTTAAACTCTGTATTCGGATATTTTTTCCTAATTCTCTTTGCCGCCTCGATATATACGTCAACGCCTTTTTCCTTTAATATTCTGCCTATGTAGTTGAAAACGACCTTTCCGCCGTTTATTCCGTCCCCGCCGTCGGGGTATTTTATAAACGGAAACCTGTCGGTATTGACTCCCGAGCCGGGGATAAGGAGCCTGCCGCCCTTAACCATACCCGATTCCTCCGCAAGGCGCATGTTCGTCGAATTCTGAAACATAACGCATTCGGAACGCCTGAACGATATTTTAAAAAGAGTCATGATGAATTTCCTAATCATTCCGCTTTTCTGAAGCACGCTTCCGAAACCCGTGACGTTGCTTATTACGGGTATTTTCAGAAAATGAGAAGCGATACCGCAGTAGACGTTAGGCTTTACGGTATATGTCAGAACGACGTCGGGACGGTATTTTTTAAGAACGGACATGTAATGAAAAAACAGCTTAGCGTCAGCCGTAACGCTCGTTCCGCGCCTGTCGATAACGGGGTCGTCATATATGTATTCGATATCATCAATCAGCTTAAGCTTCTCGCCGTACGGACAGGATATCAATACGGAATAACCGTTTTTGATAAGAGAGTCTATTATTTCTTTTCTGAAGCAGTATACGTCGTCGTCGTTGTTTGTAACAAGAGCGATCAGCGGTTTTTTACGTTCGTTTTCCTTCATACGTTACGCGAACGCGAAATCACACCCTCTGCGTTTCGTTTTCGCTTTTCTCCTTTGTTTTCTCTTTATCGGAATAATTCCTGCCGAGTACGGCGAACACGGTCATAAAGATAATTTTAATATCGCCGAGGAATGAAAAATTCTCAATCGCTTCAAGATTATACTTCATCTTATCGGGCAGAACGACCTCGGTGTACGTCTTGTCTATGTCGTCACTTGCGTCGAGAAGCTCGTTTTCATCCTTATAATACACGCTCGCAAGCGAGGTTATCCCCGCCCTCAAAAGAAGCGTCGCATACATTTCGCTTGTGTACATGCCGACATACTTCGGAACCTCGGGTCTTGTCCCGACAAACGTCATGGTTCCTCTGAAAACGTCGAAAAGCTGGCACAGCTCGTCGAGCTTGTATTTTCTTATAAACGCACCCGTTTTCGTAATACGTCTGTCAGAGCTGACGGTAATCAGCGAGCCCTTGTCGGCGTTTACAACCATTGAACGGAATTTAAAAATCTTATATTTCTCTCCGTATCGCGTGACGCGTATCTGTCTGTAAAAAACGGGGCCGGGCGAGTCGAGCTTTATTGCGATTGCCGTGATGATGAAAAACGGAATAAGAAGTATTATAAGTATACCCGAAGCGACGATATCGAACGCTCTTTTCAAAACGAGAGCGAATTTCTTTTTCGATAAAATATCGTAGTACTTTCTGACCTCGTCGGTTTGCATCTCGGCGGGAAGCTCCTCCCATTTTCGAAGAATCATCCAAAAACAGTCCTTATTTTATGTATTTTGAAACTATATCCGTGTAATTATCGATTATATATTCAACCTCAGAATCCGTCAGACGCGTATACAGCGGAAGCGTTATCTCGTTTACGTAAAAATCGTACGCGTTCGGAAAATCCTTAATGTCAAAGCCCATATTTTTATACGCCGTCATCATCGGCAGCGGCTTATAGTGAACATTGCACGCAATTCCTCTTACAGCCATTTCGGCAATGATTTCGCACCGCTGTCCGTGACTTATGCCGGGTACGCGCGTTATGTAAAGGTGCCCCGAGGACGAGTGAGAGGGCGAATAGTGATTAAGATGAAAAACTCCGATTTCATCAAGACGGCCGTCGTAATATTCGATTATATCTTTACGTCTTTTAAGCATGCCGGGATAGCGTTCAAGCTGTTTTAATCCTATCGCCGCGGTGATGTCGGTCATATTGCATTTATAAAGAGGAGCGATAATATCGTACTCCCACGCGCCGGGCTGATTTTTTGAAAACGCGTCCTTTGACTGTCCGTGCAGAGAATAAAGCTGATAATTGTGATAAAGTTCTCCGTCGTCGATACCGTCTGTGTGCTTCCATGAGGCGGCTCCGCCCTCGGCTGTCGTAAAATTCTTAACCGCATGGAACGAAAACGACGAGAAATCGGCAATCGAGCCGGCTTTTTTACCGTCCCTGACCGCGCCGAGCGAATGCGCGCAGTCGGCGATAACGGCGATTCTGCCTATCTTTTGCTGTATTTCGTTCGAGGGGGTAAAAATATTCTTCTTTTCCTCGGCTGTTTTAAACGAAGAATCATAATCCGCAATAATTCCGCCGAGGTCAACGGAAATAATCGCCTTCGTTCTCTCGTTTACGGCCTTTTCGACCTGTTCGTAATCAAGGTCTGTCGAATCCTTTTTCGAATCGACGAATACTATTTTCGCGCCGACGTGGTCTATCGGAGAAGCCGAAGCCGTGTATGTATATGCGGGGACTATTACCTCGTCGCCCTCGCCTATGCCGAGCATGCGGAGATTGAGTTCGAGCGCGGCGGTAGCGGAGTTAAGACATACAAGCCCGGCAGACGAGCAGTATTCTTTTAAATTATTTTCAAGTTTTTTCGTTCTCGGACCGGTGGTAATCCAGCCCGAGCGCATAGCCTCGCCGACCTCGGCTATTTCGGCTTCGCCTATATCCGGCGGACTGAACGGAATATTTTTCTTTTCCATAGTAAATAATCACACTCCGCATTACATTTTTGACGGCTTGTACGTCGGCACCATTTGAGCAACGAGCTGTCGTATGTCACTGCTGTTGCCGTACGCCTCGGTCATAAGCCGTTCAAGCTCGGCTCTGAATTTATCCGTGTTAATCGGTATCGGATTTCCTATATGTATGAGCTTATTCGGAGTGGTTCTCATGCCCTCCTCGCTCATAAGCTTTTCCTCAAATAATTTTTCGCCCGGGCGAAGTCCGGTATATTCTATCTTAATATCCACGTCGGGCTTGAGTCCCGAAAGCTTTATGAGATTTCGCGCCAGAGTGTCTATCTTAACGGGCGAGCCCATGTCGAGGACAAATATCTCTCCGCCCTTTGCGTATGTTCCGGCAAGCAGAACGAGCGACACTGCCTCGGGTATGGTCATAAAATATCTGATAATATCCGGATGAGTGACGGTGACGGGGCCTCCCTTTTCTATCTGATGCTTGAAAAGCGGAACTACGGAACCGTTCGAGCCTAAAACGTTGCCGAATCTTACGGCGACAAACTCCGTGGAAACATTCTCGGGTATCTCCGTGAGATTAGGCTCATCGCCGCCGCCCGCATGGGTAAAGAGCCTCGGGATATCACCCGTTTTATGCTCCTTAATACTCTTATCAAATGTCTGGACGACCATTTCGCACAGTCTCTTGCTCGCGCCCATTATATTCGTCGGATTGACCGCCTTATCGGTGCTTATCAGCACGAAACGCCTGCAATTATACGTCATGGCGGCGTACGCCGTTTTATATGTTCCGATAACGTTATTCTTTATCGCCTCGCACGGGCTGTCCTCCATCAGCGGGACGTGCTTGTGAGCGGCGGCATGGTAAACAATATCGGGTCTGAATTCTTTGAAAACGGAATCGAGACGTCTCGAATCCCTGACGGAGCCTATCAGCACATTGAGAGCCATCGACGGATATTTTTCTTTAAGCTCCTGCTGAATCGAGTACGCGCTGTTTTCATATATATCGAGAATTATAAGCCGTTTCGGCTCATGAGCGGCAATCTGACGGCACAACTCGCTTCCTATTGAGCCTCCGCCTCCCGTGACGAGAATAACCTTACCGCGTATCATCGAAAAAACTTCCGTCATCTCCGTCTTTATCGGTTCCCTGCCGAGCAGATCCTCGACGGAAACCCTGCGCATCGCCTCAACGGTTATATCGCTGTTGGCATACTGATAGAAATCGGGGAGATTTTTGACCTCGCAGTTCGTCTCCGAGCAGATGTTGATTATATCCCTTACGTTCTCTCTCGACGCGCTGGGTATTGCAACGTAAATTTTATCTATATTATGCTTCTCAACATTTATAAGAATGTCGTCCCTTGTTCCGACGACGGGAATACCGTCGAAATACCTGCCGACAAGATTCGGGTTGTCGTCAATGAAGCAGACCACCCTGTCGCCGAACGCGCCGTTCTTCAGCACGCTTCTGAAAATCATCTGTCCCGCGTCGCCCGCGCCGACTATCATTACGCGGTTGACGTTATCCTCGTGCTCGTATTTTTTGAAACGGCGCGATTCGAGAATCATGAATCTGTACGAAAATCTCGCCGCGACGAGAAATATTATCTGAAAGCATGCGCCCCAAAGGTAGTAGGAAATCGGCATGCGCTCAAAGAATACGGTGATAAGAATAATGTGCGCGGCAGAGGCGGATACGCTTCCGATTACTGTTCTGAAAAGCTCTGTCGAGCCTGCAAATTTCCAGACGCCGTGATACATTTTGACGATATAAAATATAAGAATCGAAACGACCGTATTTATAGGTATGAAATGTATGTACGGCGTAAGATATTCCTTCGGAATCGACGAAAAAACACCGTCGAAACGAAGCCATAAGGCGAGAAAATACGAAAAATTGACCGCCATAATATCGTATACAGACAAAAGGACAGCTACGATATGCCAGTGTTCAAGTTTGAATTTGCGTTTTGAACCGGTACCTCTCTTGTTCATAATTACACATTCCTTAACTCTGTCATTTTTCCGTCCGAACCGATTTTATATATCCTGTCGCAGTAGTGAAGCATACTCTCCCTGTGAGTCGTGATAATGCATATTCTGTCCGAATCGTTTTTCATAATATTATTAAGCACGCGCTTTTCGGTGTCGATGTCGAGCGCGCTCGTTGCCTCGTCGAGAAGCACAACCATTGCGTCTCTCAATAAAGCCCTCGCAAGAGCGAGTCTCTGAAGCTGTCCCTGCGAAAAATTCGCGCCCTGTTCACCGATTACCGTGTCCGCCCCCTCGGGAAGCGAACAGACAAACTCCGAAAGCTCCGAAAGCCTTAAAACCTCTCTTATCTCTTCGTCCGACGCGTCGGGCTTGACTATGCGAAGATTTTGAGCAACCGAGCCCGAAAATATATTTACCGACTGCGGAACGAACGAACAGAACCGTCTTGTCGAATCAGAAATTTCTATACTTTTATCATCGGGCGAGGTAAGCGTTATTCTGCCCGATACGGGCTTCATGAGTCCGAGCAGAAGCTTCAGCATTGTAGTCTTGCCCTCTCCCGACGGACCTATCAAGGCTATCGTCTCTCCGGGTTCGACAGTAAACGAAACGTCCTTTAAAACGTCGAAATCCGCGTCCGGGTAACGGAACGTTACGTTGTCGACGTCGAGTCTTACGCCCTTTCCCTTTGCGTTTTCGAGTACCGCGAGAGCGTTTTCCCTGTCGGAATCCGACTCCTCGTCAAACGCCGTTATCTCCATTATTCTGCCCGCCGACGTGGCTATCGTAACTGCGGTCGGGGCAAGCGACGCGAGGGCGCCGAATGAAGTCGTCAGTATGCCCGATATCTGAAGAAACGTAGACATAACGCCGAACGATATCGCGCCCTGCCACAGTCTGTAAACGCCCCAGCCGTAGCATGCGTATGATACGATAACGCCGATAAGCGACAGACACAGGGTCATTAATATGCTGAATTTATCGTACGACAGCTTGACCGAACGGTAGGAGGACAGAAGAGACTCGAAATTGTTTATATACTGTTTTATTAAATCGAAGGATTTTATTATCTGAATATTCTGTATGGATTCCTCGCTGTACGAGAGGATTCTGCCGTTTAATTCACGGCTTTCCTTATTAAATTTACGCATGGTGCGTATTAAGAATCTCGATGAAAGAAAGAGGAACGGTGCGCTCATTAAAGCAAGGAACGCCATGGTTTTATCGTAATAGAGAACTATGCCCAGCGCGCCGAAAAACTGAATCGAACGCATGAATATGCTCGGGATAAAGCTTATTACGCCGTTTGCGACAACTCCGACGTCGCCCTCCAGCCTGTTCAGGAGGTCGCCCGAATGGAATCTGCTGATGTCGCGCCACTGCGCCGATAAAATATGAGAGTAAATTTCATGGCGTATCTCGTTATTCGTCTTTGTGCTGACGACAGCGGTTATCCACGAGGTAAGAGCCGAAAATACGTATTGAAATACCGCAAGCCCAATGACGATTACGGCATATTTTACGATAACCGAATCCGTGTGGTAAACGACCGCGTCTATTAAGTATTTCGACGCAACGGTAACGCCCAGGGACATAACCGTGCTTACGGCTCCGAGAAATATATAGAGAATTATCGTAAATTTATAATTGCCTATATAGCCGAACAGCCATTTCCACTCGCCCGCCATGTTTTTGAGCATAACGGAGAGCTCCTTAGATTTTTTCATCGCCGACGTCCTTTTTTCTTCTGCTCTTTTTAAGAGAATGTTTTTCTTTTTCATTATGCTTCGCGCCGTCGGTTTTTTCGGCGGACGCGGATTCCGTCTCCGTTTTTCTTTCGGTATCCTCCATATAATCCGGCACCTCGGGGTTTCCGTAAGCACTGTCTTTTAAGTATTTTCCGCCGTAGCCGTAATGCCCGTAGCCGTAAGACCCGTAGCCGTAGCTGTGACCGTAGCCGGCGATACCCGAACCGGCGCCGTTTATGACGCATCCGATAATCTTGACGTTAGTCGACATAAGTCCGTCGAGTCCGCTTCTTATCTTGCCTATGCGCACGGCGTCCTGATATATTACGTAGAACGCCGCGTCAGCCTCCTGAGCTATATACAAGGCGTCGGAAACAAGTCCGCAGGGCGGTGCGTCGACAAATATATAATCGTAGCTGTTCCGTACGGAGTCGAATATGCTTTTAATATCGCCGCTGTTTATAAATCTCTGTTTTTTTAAATCGCTGTTGTCTATAGACATGAACGATATATTGTACTCGCCGAGATCGGTGATTTTATATTTTTCAGTCTCGGTATGCCAGTTTAATTCATCGAGGTTGAGTCCTAAAAGCTTGGCAACACTCGGATTCCTGAGGTCTCCGTCGATAAGCAGAACCTTTTTATCGTAATCGGCAAGCGATATCGCAAGGTTCGTAAGCACGGTCGTCTTTCCCTCGCCGGGAGCGGTACTCGTAACCATGATTATCTTATCCTTACCGCCGAGAGCGTGCGTAAACGTGTTCCTCAGAACACGTACGGATTCGAGAAAGCCCGCGCCGGCCTTATCGTTCGTAAACAAAACGGAGCAGTCGGTCTGAACCTTATGCTTTTTGAATCTGACCTGCGGAATAGTGCCGATATACTCGCAGTTAAGCTCGTTTCTTACATCCTCCTTGGTTCTTACGGTCTTTCTGCTCAAAGCGTATATTACAATGAGCGCAAGTCCCGTGGCAAAGCCTATCGCCGCGCCCTTTATTCCGTCGGTTACGTAGCCCGAAGAATTCGACGGCTTAGTCGGAACTGTCGGAGTCGTTATCATTGTAAGCTTGATATTACCGACGACATATTTTGCAACGGAGGGGTAATTTTTTATAACCGACTGTAAAATATCATAGGTAAGCTGAGGATCCCTGCCCGTAACGGAAAGCGTGAACATATTCGACCCCGCAACGGCGGACGCGTTCATCTTTACGGGGATGGATGTTATGCCCATATCCTCGCATATCATGTCGCTTAAAAGATTGCTGTTGAGAAGATAGGGGAAGGTCGAGGCAAGCTGAGCCGCCGTCGTCGAGTCGTAATAGAACGAATAAACGGATATACCGCCTATCGAAGCCGAGCTGTTCTGCGTGCTTACGGTAAACGTCGCGGAGACGGTATATTTCGGCGTATAGCTTCTGTACGAATTGAAAAACATTCCGCCGCCTGCAAGAACCGCCAGAAGTATGCACGTCCACCACAGCTTTTTAATGCCCTTGATAAAGTCGCTCGGATAGACGGTAATTTTACGTTCGTTAACGTATGCTTTATTGTCTTTTGAGTTAGTGTCTGTCTGACTCATTTATGCTCATTCCTATCGGTAATTATTCGATACTGTCCTCATCGGCGCTCTCAAAATCACCCTCGCCGGAGAACTGCGGGTCGTATGAAGCGTATCTCGAATATTTCGAGTACGAACTGTACTTTCCGTAGGCGGAATAATTCGAATATGAAGAATATTTGCCGTACGACGAGTATTTTCCGTACGAAGAATATGCTCCGTATTTTCCGTAACCGTTCGACTTGCCGGGGGAGGAATAGTTATGGTACCTGCCGTATTTTCCGTACTTGCCGTACTTTGAATACTTGCCGTACCTGCCGTATCTGCCCAGCTTCATATAGCTGTAACCGCTCTCGTCGAATCCCGCCATGCCGAAGAACGCAAACTCCGGATGAACGTCGTTTAATATACATCCCGCGATATGCGCGCCCGCATCGGTGAGCATGCTTATCGAGTCGTTTACGGTAATCGCGGAGACAACGTCGGTACGTACGACGACAAGCGTTTTGTCCGCAATTTTTGTAATATCGGTGATTCCTCCGCCGGCGAATATCGGCGCGGTGTCGAGGATTATATAATCGACCTTCTGTTTGAGAGTATTGATAAATTTATTTGCAACTCCGTTCTCAGTCCAATTCTGATAGCCGGCGTGAACTCTTGTATTTACCGCAAGGTAAAGCGAGGAACGCTTGTATTTTCTCAATTGATATTTATTATTTTTAAGCTTGCCGTTTAAAAGATTGCCCAGCTCTGCATTCTCGTCGTATTCCACGCCGAATATTTTATAAAGCGCTGGCTTTTTCGCGTCCAAATCTATTAAAACGACTTTGTTTCCCCGGCTTGCAAGCGATATCGCGATATTCGAAGCGACGGTCGACTTGCCCTCGTTCTCCGCGACGGACGTTACGGCGAAAACCCTGTCGCCGGTTCTGTGATTCATATATTCAAGCTTAGCCGCGATTTTCTGGAAGCTCTCGACGAATTTCAGTGATATAAACGCGTTGGAATATATAAGAAGTGCTTTTTTCTTCTTTTTAAGGCGCTCTTTCAGGCTCATCTGTTTTTTCTCATGTATAACGGTGCCCAAAAGCTTTGAATCGATTTTCTGATTGAACGACTCCTCCGTCTTTACGGTGTCTCTTAAAAGCGAAGCCAGAAGTATGAAAAATACGGCTACGACCGCGCAGCCCGAAAGCACGAGATTCCTGTTCGAATTCGACATTGAATTCGACGGGCTCGACGGCATGGACGGCTGTCTCAGTACGGTGATTATCGCGTTGTTGAAAACCTTATCGGAAATCTGCGGATAAACCTTGATGATCGCGCTTAAAAGCTCGTATGAGGTCTGCGGACTCGACGAGGTTACTTTAAGCTCGAGAATATTCGTATCGGTCAGCACGGAGCATGACACCGTTCCGTCGAGCGAGGGATTCTTCACATACTCCTGCGCCTTTGTTTTCATCGACGGGTCAACGAATACGTTTGAGAAAACGCCGGCCATCTCTGCCGAAACGGAGTAAAGCGAATACGAGTTGCCCGAACCGCCCTTCGCCGTTACCACAAGCGTCGCAGACGCCGTATATTCCGGAGTATAAACGAAATGAGAGTAAACGTACATTCCCATATAGCCTATGAGCACAGCCATTATTACGACCCATATATTGCGAATGAGGTCCCTTAAAATACTGAACCATTCGATTGTGATTCTGTTGTTTTTCTTATCCATAAATTATTTCCCCACAACGACCGCAAGAACGGTATGTCCCTGAACTCCGTCCGAGTCCGAGGCGTAATAGTGTACGGTGTAAACGCCCTCTTTTGTATAATCGGCGTTCGACTCGATTTTAAGAGAAGCCGTAAGAGACTTATCCGTCTCACCGTGCGCGTCCGTAACCGAGGATACAAGCGACTCGGCGTCAATCGGCGTATTTACGTCTGTATAAACAAGATAGCTTTTTAAATTTATAACGGGAGCGGACATACTTCTGTCCTCGATTATAAGCGGGAGCGTGACTGAGGACGAATCGCCCTTTGAATTCGTTACCTTTGCGGTTATGGAGAAAACGCCCGTCGTAACGCCGGAATAATCCTCGCTTGTTATAATCATGTTTTTGGAGATATCGCCGTCTATGCAGTCCTTAACTCCGAGAGCGGCGGCCGCGTCAACATTTTCGTAAACGGAGAAGCACAGCGAACGGTTCAGATAAAAACGGGGCGCATAGTAATCGGGGTAGGATATCTTTCTCGCCGCGGTGGCGACATGATTGTCGGAATCGCACACGGCGTATATTATCTTGCACATTCCGTCGCCTATGAAGTTGGAAACGGACTCGACGATAACCTTGTCCGTAAGATCGCCGTCCTTTTCGTCGTACGCCGAAACGCCTTTTAAGAAGTCAGCGTCGTCCGCGTCGAGCGGAACCTCGAGAACGTCGGAGTCGACGGTTATTACGGGGACGGTCTTGTCCTCATTCTTTTTTTCAAGTACGAACGTATATCCGAAGCCGGCGCAGCTTATTGCGAACAATATGCATACGACGGCGCGTATAGCTTTTATCATGGCATAACCCCCATGGAAATTTTTATAAATAAAAACAAGAGAAAAGAGCAATAATAAGAGTTAAGAGAAAAAAGAAGCGGTTTCGTTTTCTTTGAAAACATCGATTATACACTGTTCACTCTTCACTGCTGTAATTATCACACCGCCCGTGATAATTTATTGCTAAAATCCCGATATTATTCTGTCCTCAACGACGGCGTCCGGATTATATTCAAGAAGAAGCCTCGCATAATCGGGCGAAAACTCCTCGCTTATAAATTCCTCCGCATCCGCTAAATACGGAGTTCTCATATACGGGCTGTGTCCGTCGCTTGCGACGAAATCTGCAAGACGTTCGCCGAGGATGAAGAGAGAAGCCTGTCTTGCCTCGTGACCGAAAGCGCCCTTTAAACTGCCCTTATTTACCTGCAAAAGGCATCCTATGTCTTTCATGCGAACCGCAGATTCGAAATTCTCGCAGACGAAGCCGTATCTCTCGGGATGTGCGACTATGGGAACATACCCCTCGGAAGCGAGCTGTGAAAGCTTCATGTACGCCGAATCCGCATACTCTTCGAAATCGAATTCGACGAGCGCGTACCGCGAATCGTTGAGCGTTCTCAGCTTTCCGCTTTTTATCAGAGAAATGAACCGCCCCGCGCAGAATATCTCGTTGCCGGGCAGAATCTCGACCTTAACGCCCGCTTTTTCGTTGGCGTGATTTACCGCCTTTAATCTGTCGAGCATATCCTCGTCCCAGTAGTTGCGGTACGAATCCGGAATATTGCAGTGCGGAGTCGCTATAATACGTCTCGTGCCTCCGGAATACGCGAGAGCCGACATTTTTACGGATTCCTCGACGGAACCGGAGCCGTCGTCAACGCCGAACATAATATGGCAATGTATATCGGTCATAATCAAGCTCCGTTCCTCTGCGTTTATCCGACGAAAAACACGCACATAAAAAAAACAGCGCATTATTCCGCTATATTAGTATATTATATGCGCATATAAAAATCAACAGTTAATAACAGAAAACGACGTAAAATTTGCCCAATACGATAAAATCCGTTTTTATCGATTTTAAACAAAGAATAAAAAGAATGTTGCAAAAATATTACTTTTTGTTGAATATTAATTCAGTATTTTTACGTTCATGTATAAAAATCTCCCGCCCTTTTAGGACGGGAGATGTTTTAATTTTACAGTCACGGATTTATTTCTCAAAATCCACGTCTGCAATCATTTTTCCGTACTTCTGAACGAAGCTTTCATAAAGCGTCCTGCCCAGCTTGAACAGGGCTTTGCCGTGCTTGTCTCCGCACACCATCGCGAAGGTCGAGGCTATATCGTCGGGTGAAGCGGAACGGTCGCCGACCGTCATATAGTAAAACGAGAAAGCAGCGGATCTGAGCAGCTCGTCGTATGCGCCGGGAGCGGATTTGAGCATCTCGGCGTACATCGCGGACTGCGTCTCCTTTGCGAGCATGCAGGGCGTAACGCATCTGCTTACGCAGTATTCCGCTGAAAAGACCGAAAGAACCATAAGCTGTCTTAATATATCCGCGTTTGCCTCAACGCCGTTTTCCTTTGCGAGCTCTGCTCTTGCGGACACAGACTCATCCGAAACGAACGAGCGCGCTATCGCGCGGCCGAGTTCGCGGGCTTTTCTGATATTGCCGTTGAGCTGGTGTTTTTTTACCTCGTCGGTATAGGCGAAGTTCTCCTCCGCCGTTTTTTTTGCCATGGGCGTAAAGATTTTGATGTCGCTGTCGTCGTTCATATTTACCGCCTCCCGCCGTTTTTACGTCGCGTGTTATTCCGCGGCTTTCTGCGCCGCCATTTTCTTCTGAAGACGTTTCATCTTCGTTTTATAGTTAAGAAGTTCCGTCAGATGAGCCTGCGGAGTGACACGGTCGCCTATCGTACGGCGTCCCCTGTTGTACATTCCGCGGAAGTCGCTTCCGCCCGTCATGAGGAGCTTATTCTTTCTCGCTGTTTCTATAAGCCCGGTTTCGTCCGACTCGGTACAGGTCGGGTGCCATACCTCAATACCTGCAAGTCCGTACGAAATAAGCCTGTCGATTATTGCGGTATTTCCGTAAAGCACGGGATGTGCAAGCACGGGAATTCCTCCTGCGTCGAGAACCGCCCTGATAACCTTTTGAGTATCGGCAAATTTCGGCGTAACAAGTATGTTATCCTCACTGTCTTTATTAAAAAGCTTCTCGTAAAGCTCTCCGTAAATTTCGTTCGTGCATCCTGAATGCATCAAGGCAAGCATAATATGCTGTTTGTAAAGATTTGTCGACCCCTGAGCGCACTTGAGTACAAGCTCTGCGCTGACGGGATACTTCTGAGCACACTTGAGCATCATGTACTGTCCCGCCTTTTTTCTCGCGGCGGAATTATAGTGACAAAGCCCCTCAATGCGGTCCGGATGCTCACAGCAATACGCAAGTATGTGTACCTGAGCGCCCGTCTCGGAGTCAATCGACGAAAGCTCCGCGCCCGGTATGACCTTAATGCCGTTGCGCTCTCCGAGTATCTTTCCCCTTACAGTGCCGGCAAGACAGTCCTGATCGGTAATTGCGATCGTATCGACATTATTCTTAACGGCAAGGTTAATAAGTTCTTCAATGCCTAACGAGCCGTCCGACAGCTTCGTATGGCAATGCAAATCTGCTGACAAAGTGAAAATCCCCCATTCGGTGAAAGGCGGTCGGTCGCGTTTCATCCCCCCGGACAAAAACGGGCTTAAAAATTAAAAAAATACGATATATCCTCTAACAAAAAATATGACAAACGACCGCTTAATATAAAAAAGCCAATATTCCCTCAATATATATCATTCATCATTAATTATATACTCGAAACAAAACATTTTCAAGTGCAAAAACAGTGTTTTTTTATTTTTACGACAAAAAAATTCAATAATTTTTGCCGTTTAGCGATTGTATAATGCATTTAGATGTGGTAATATTATATAAATTAAACAAAAAGGAGCAATTAGCATGCTTAAAGGTATTCCCGATATAATTTCACCCGAACTTTTAAAAATTCTCGACGAGATGGGTCACGGAGACGAGATCGTCATAGGCGACGGCAACTTCCCCGCCGCTTCGAACGCGAAAAGACTCGTACGTCTCGACGGACACGGAGTACCCGAGATTCTCGAGGCGATACTTAAGCTCGTTCCGCTCGATACGTACGTCGACTCGCCCGTGATGCTCATGCAGGTAACTCCCGGCGACGACACAGACCCCGTTATATGGAAGGACTATGCAAGAATCGTCAAGGAGCAAAGCGGAGACTTCAAAATGAGCGAAATCGAGAGATTTGCGTTTTATGAAAGAGCGTCAGACGCATACGCGATAGTCGCAACGGGCGAAACCGCGCTGTACGCAAATATCATTCTCAAAAAAGGTGTAGTAGTGAATAAATAATTCCCATAAAATAAATTATTTATTCAAAGTAAGAGGTAAAAAGTAAGAAGTTCGGTGTACTGCAAACCTAACGGTTTTGTCATTATAATGATTTACAGGCGGGCAAAGATAAAACGCAGACATCTACAATTCTCTGTCCGCTGACCACTGAACACTGAATACTGAATACCGAACACTAAAATCCAGTACTCTGTAACGCCTAAAAATTTACATCTGATTGCAAGTATGACTGTGTTTAACAAGGATGAAAACGCAGGCAGGCTGGCGCCTGTCAAGTTTGAAGACGCAGTTAAACGCTGTCAGACGAAACAATGCTTGTAAAGTTTTAGGCGTTACAGAGTACCAAGGGGGTTGTATCATGTCAAAACGAAGCGACTATATTTCATGGGACGAATGTTTTATGGGCGTTGCACTGCTTGCCGCTAAAAGGAGCAAGGATCCGAACACGCAGGTCGGCGCGTGCATTGTCAACAATAAAAAAAGAATAATGTCCGTCGGCTACAACGGTTTTCCCGCAGGGTGCGGCGACGACGAATACCCGTGGGAGCGAAACGGAACCGCATACGACACGAAGTACCCTTACGTCTGTCACGCGGAGCTTAACGCGATTTTAAATGCGCGCGGAGCGAATCTCGAGGGGTGCAGTATCTACGTTGCGCTGTTTCCCTGCAACGAGTGCGCAAAGGCGATTATTCAGTCGGGCATTTCCGAGGTTGTGTACCTTTCGGACAAATACGCGTCCGACGAAATGACGAAAGCGTCAAAAAGAATGTTTAACTCTGCCGGCGTTCGTTTAAGAAAGCTCGAAATGCAAAGGGATTCAATCACGATATCATTTAAAGAAAAGGATGTTTAATGATGACTTTAAAAGAAGCCGTCAATTCTCATATTGAAAAATACGCGCCGAAAATAGAGAAATTCAGTCCGCATTTAGCCGAAATGTACAGGGTTTGCTACCCGAGCACCATTGACTCCGCGGTTAAGAAAATGAGCGATTCGACCTATTTCGTCATAACGGGAGACATTCCCGCAATGTGGCTTCGCGACTCGACGGCGCAGGTGTCAAATTACGTTTCGCTGTGCAAGGACTGCGAGGAAGCGCGGGAGCTTATAAAGGGCGTAATCAGACGTCAGTCTCACTATATTAAAGAGGATCCGTACGCTAACGCATTTAACGAATCGGCAAACGGTCACGGTCACGTCGACGACGTACCGAAAAAGGCGGACATTGTGTGGGAGAGAAAGTATGAAACAGACTCTCTGTGCTACCCCGTCAGACTCATGTATCTTTATTATAAAGAGACGGGCGACATTGATTTTATAAAGGAGGTTCTGCCCGAGACGGCGGAGATTATTCTCGCCGTATGGAGAACCGAGCAGCACCATTTCGAAAAATCGCCGTACAGATTCTCGCGCACGAACTGCCCGTATCATGACACTTTACACAACGACGGAATGGGCAGTCCCGTAAAATACACGGGAATGACGTGGTCGGGCTTCAGACCAAGCGACGACGCATGCGAATACGGATATTTAACTGCTTCGAATATGTTCGCGTGCGCAGTGCTCGGATACATATCCGAAATGCTGTCAAATTTTAATAACGAATACTCGCCTCTTATCGCCGAGTGTATTTCATTGAGAGCCGACATAAAGGAGGGTATAAATAAATTCGCCGTATGCGATAACGAGAAGTACGGCAGAATTTACGCGTGCGAAACAGACGGCAGAGGAAACCGCCTTTTCTTCGACGACGCAAACGTGCCGAGCCTTTTGTCGATTCCATACATTGGCTATTCCGCCCCGAACGACGAAATTTACAAAAACACGCGCAGATTTATTTTAAGCAAAGACAACCCGTATTATTACGAGGGCAAATTCGCAAGGGGCGTGGGAAGTCCCCACACCCCGAAGGATTACATATGGCATATAGCATTGAGTATGCAGGGACTTACGTCTGACGATAAGGACGAAATGCTCTCGATCGTAAAAATGCTCGATACGACCGACGCGGGAACGTGCCGTATGCATGAGGGCTTTTACGCGGACGACCCGAATAAATTTACAAGAGAATGGTTTACGTGGTCTGACTCTCTTTTTGCCGAATTTATCGAAAAAGCGGCAGACGAAAACGTGATATAATAACCTCACGAAACACAATCCGAATCAGAGATTCGGTGTGTTTCGGAGAACATTGAATCATACCGCTTCGGCACAGCGCGCCTTTGCGACATGATATAATAAATCGGCGGTCGGTATTTCCGGCCGCCGAAGCAATTGTATAATTTTCAAGCGCAGACATTTAAGAATAATAATTCAGCGCACGAAATACGCCGTCACCGCAAAAATTATGATTTTCCCTATAATTATCGCGGGCAGACCTATCATGAATTTTTTATGAAGCGTTTTGTGTCTGATTATTTTCATCGTCGCATATTCCGCAATCGCGCAGAAGAAAACGGCGAGCAGTATAAGCGTTTTTTCGCTGACCCTGCGTTTATGCCCGACCGCCGCCGATTTATCAAAAACGGTTACGATAACGCAGACGAGAGCCCCGAAAACATAATAAACCGACAGCGCGGTCAATACCTCGCTTATATTATTTTCTATAAATTCAATCATTACCTGACGTATTCCAGCCTGTCCTCGGCTCTCTCCTTCGGTTCGGGCGATTCGTCGGGATATCCGACCGCAACGGCTATTAAAAAACGCCAATCGGGATTTATGTTCATGCGTTCCTTCCACCTTCTGCCGTTTTCATGATTCATAAGCGCGCCGATACTGCCGATAATGCACGTCGCAAGACCGATGCTCTCGGCGGAAATCGCGATATTCTCCGTCATAAGTCCGCAGTCCGTCGTGCTGTCTGCTTCTGCGTAGATAAAAAGCACTGTCGGCGCGTTCTGATAAACGGGATTTTTATCCCAGCGGGTATACGCGGGCGTGTCCCATCCTACAAGGTCTTTGAAATCCTTATTGATTTCGTCGAGCATTTCCTTACTCTGAACTACCCTGATATGACACGGCTGTAAGTTTCTCGCGCTCGGCGCCCAAAGCCCGCATGTTAAAATCGTGTCAAGCTCGTCCTGTTTAATCTGTTCTTTTTTAAATTCGCGTACCGTACGTCTTTTTAAAATATTATCGACCGTTTCGTTATGTATAATGTTCATTTCTTACAACTGATCAAGCGTAAGCTCGTATCCCTTCATAAAATTTTTTATAAACTCGTCCGCCTCACGGCAGTTAAGCTTTTTAATAGCTTCTCTCGTCGATTCCTCGGCTTTTGAGAATTCCGAATTGCCCGCCTTGCGCTCCTCTACGCACTTAATCAGCGCGGAAATTTTATCGGCGGCCTTTACAAGCTTCCACAGCGCTTCGTCATCATCTGTTTTGAAAAACAGCGGTTCGAAATCCTCCCTCATATCCTCGGGCAGAGTCGAGATAAGCTTTTTGCACGCCGTCTCCTCGACCTTATCGTACGCCGTTTTTATATCGGAGTTATAATACTTCACGGGAGTTGGCATATCTCCCGTCAGAATCTCGGGCATATCGTGAAACAGTCCGAGAAGCGAGGCTCGTTCGGCGTTATAATTCATCGAAAAACGCCTGTTGCCTATAACCGCGAGAGCGTAGCTTATAGCCGCGGCCTCGTGCGAGTGCTGACTTAACGATTCCTCGTCGGTGTTTCTCATCAATGCCCATCTGTTTATATATTTCATCCTCGAAATAAACGGATAAAAGCTGTAATCCATTTTCATCACCTAATCAATTATACATTATTATATTTAAACTTGCAATAGATACAAAATTCATAAAATCAATTGACATACTGTAAAATTTTGATACAATACTTATATATTCGATAAGAAGATTAAAAATTTTTTAAAAAAGTGAGAACTTTTGACCTCTTCGGGGTACTAATAAGTGAAGTGAGAAAAAACATTTTTTCTTACCTCTCATAGGACGGATATCACTATGACGGCAGACGAAAAAGCATACGCCCGATTCCTGTCGGGCGACGAGGCGGGACTTACGGAGCTTATCGAAATCTACCGAAAACCGCTGTCCGACTTTATAAACGCGTATATAAAGGACGAACACGATTCGCAGGATATCATGCTCGACGTATTTGTCGATCTCGTAAGAAAAAACCGTTTTCGCGGAGAGTCTTCTCTGAAAACGTACCTGTTCGCAGTCGCGAGAAATAAGGCATTAAAGCATATTTCGCGAAAAAAGGCGCAGACGATCGAGTTTGAACAGGCGCAGAACTACATACCGCTCGCCGCGGACGCAAACGCTCAGCTTATTTCCGAGGAGGAAAAACAGGCTGTCCGCAGTGCCGTGTGCTCATTAAGGACCGAATACCGGGAAGCGATACATTTAATCTACTTCGAGGATATGACGTACGAACAGGCGGCCGCCGTCATGAAAAAGAGCAAAAAGCAAATATCCAACTATGTATTCAGGGCAAAACAACAGCTCAGGGAAATTCTCAAAGAGGAGGTGGGACAATGACAAGCGAGGAAATGAAAAACGAAGTGCTGTCAAGAGCGGCGGCACTCGACAAGGCGAGAAACAGGAGGATAAAAACGGCGGCGGCGACAGCCGTATGCGCGGTTATAATCTGCGCTGCGGTCATGCCGGTATTCAAAACGAGTAAACCGGGCTTTGCATCACCCTCCGCTCAGACCACCGTACGCAATGCAGGTACCGCACCCGCAGGTAACACGGACGAAACAACCGTCCGGGTTACGATATCAGCACCCGCGGGACAGACCGGACAGACGGCGGACAGCTCCTCCGCTCCGCTCGGCTCCCCCTCTTCGGGAACGTCCGAAAAAAACGCTGTTCCTCCGAACACTGCCGTCCCGGGCGAACAGACAACCAAGAAAAACGAGCTGTCGACAAGGGAAAACGAGCCGACTACGAAAAAAAACGATTCCAAGCCCTCGGAAAAACCGGAAACTACAAAAAAAGCATGCGAGGCAACAGCCGAACCTGACAGGGATAACAATTCGGTATCCGATTCAAAGCCGCCTGTTCTCCACGCAACCGAGCAGGCAACTGTCCGCCCGGCGCCGACACGCCCCGATTCGGGCACCGATTCACCCGCTGACCGCGGTTGGATTGCGGAGAACAACAAGGTTGGATTAAGCTATGAATCCGTTGAGAACATTGTTAAAAACAAATGGAGCTACCATATAAAATCGGTAGAATACAATTCGGATTTGAAAATGTTCAAATTCCCGTCGGTCACCCCGGTTTTCGGATGGATTGAAATAGGCGGAAAATCCTATTTCTTCTATGCGGAGTCATATTCCCCGATAGAACACGACGGCGAATATCTCGGAAAAGTAAGCGATTTAAGAACAAGTCTGCCTATTCTGAATTCGTATAAAGCCTACCGTTTCTCCGGCATTAAGGGTGAAAATCGGGATATGCTGCTCGTCACGGATTCGGAAAGATATTTCGTTTTTGCCGAAGCCGGCTGATATATCCTGCAAAGAACGACAAGGTAACGTTTTGCCCCCTCTTTCCTTTTTCTGTGCTCCGCCGTAATCTACGCGTTTTTTACGGCGGAGCCCCCTCTCCGGCAATAATTTAAGAAAGGAATGTACATGTCATGTTTAAAAAGTTTTATTCACACCTCATATCTTTATTTACGACAATATGCGTCGTGCTGACATCGGCAGTAACCGTATCGGCACTTCCGCCGGCGGAATCACCGTCCGTACTTTCAAAAGGAACCGACGTTGTACCCGTCGGCGAGGAAATAGAATTTAAAACCGCGGTTCAGACGATGAACGTTTACGACATATCGGATTCTCAGACAAGCGGATACAAGGTTTTAATAAGAAGTTTGGATGCACTTAACGAATTCGTAAACAAAACGGGCATCGACGACGAAATTTATATAAAACAGTACACTCAGAGCTTTTTTGAAACGAACGCTCTTATTATAACATATCAAATCTGCCCCGGCGGAGGAGATTCATTCACATTAAACAAAATAGTAAAAACCTCGGACAATACGCTTGCCCTCGACATTTCATTCAATACCCACGACGGCGGAAAAACAATGGTTGTCTCCTATCAGCTCGGCGTTTATGAAGTCGCTCTCTCCGACGTCGGAGAAATAACTTCTCTTACGGACTACACTCAGCCCACGCTCGAAGAAAACAAATTCGATTTTTCATTTAAACTTGAAAATCCGTGCTATTTTACAACAAACTACGACGACACACTGTCACTGTTTAAGCAGATAGATTCTAACTTTCTTAGAGTAAAATACGCCGACAAGTTAACCGTCATAAGAGACGGCAAAGTAATAAACGCAAAAAACGAAGAGGGAAATTACAAATATTTCATCTTAAAATCGTACGATATTCTCCAGTTTAAAAATTCAGACGGCATAATCTGTGCATCATACGTTGTAATCTGCCCCGGCGACATAAATTCCGACGGTAAGGTTTCGGCTTCGGATGCCCGCGAGGCACTGAGAGCCGCCGCAAAAATCGAAACATATAATTATTACGAACGCCTCGCGATGACTAAGGACGGCAGAGAATACTTAAAACTTTCCGTATCCGATGCACGTTCGCTTCTGCGCATAGCGTCAAGACTCGAAACCGCCCCCGGCAGAAGAATATACACATATGAAAACGAACCGTATATCGTCGAGGATTTTGCGGATTCATGCGCCGTCAAGTGGATAGCGTCGGCAAGCGACAGCGTTCACGTAAAAATCGAGCAGGAATACATCCCCCGACCCGACGATTATGAAATAGTCCCCGGCAACGCGCCCCGCAGCAATTTCATAATCACACCCGACCGGACGGGCACGTACGTTATAACCATGACGTACAGAAATCCGTGGGAAAAAGGAGATATATACGAACAGTTCACGTTCACGCTCAAAGTTTTGAAGAGAGACAAATCGACAGAGGTGTATGAAAAATTATGACGATTAAAAAAACGCACGGTATTTTATGTGCATTGCTCGCCGTAATACTTTCTCTGTCCCTTACGATTCCCGTATTCGCCGAAAAAAAAGAAAATGACAAGAAAACCGTTCCGTTTAAAATCGCCGCAGAGACTCATTACTTCAGAAACAGACCCGAAGGTGCTTCGTATCCTGCGTCGAGCGGACTCATAACGACGTTTGACGGCTTTAGAGAATACTGGACGTTTCTCGACGATTATCAAAAAAAGTTCTGTGTAAAATACTATAACGACAAAGAGTATTTTGACAACGGAGGCGCGCTGATACTGGTTTTCGGCGATTCATACATAATGGGTTCGACATTGAATATAAAATCCGTCACGATATCCGAGGATAAAATTCTGCTTGTCAACATAACGAGAACAAGACCGAAAACATTCGTTTATACTTTGAGCGTTAATACGGTTTCCGTACTCGAAATAAAACAAAGCGACGTTTCCGGCGTTTCTATTATAAGAACGCGGATAGCCGAGGATATTGAACCGGGAAAAGAAACAACGAAACCCTCTTCCGGCGATAATAATGAATTGCCCCCTGCGTCTAATGATAATATTGAAATCAAAAAGGGCGATTACGGATCGCTTACATCATACAGAGGCTTTACGCTGAATGAATTAAAAAAGATGTATAAAATCCCGGGCGAAATAAGGGCGTTCGATAATGAATTCATCCCGATAACGGACGATAACGCGGTTTTAAAAACGGGAGACATCATACAGCTCCTTAATAAAAAAGGAATCGTCACAACCGCTTATTATATCGCAAGGAAAGGCGACGTAAACTCCGACGGCAAAATAACCGCCGCCGACGCGCGGGAGATATTGAGAGCCTCGGCAAAGTTTACGTATTTTAACTGCGCGCAAACCGACGCGTCGCACAGTCTGAACGGTTATTCTTCCAATAAAGAAGCAACTGTTCAGGAAGCACGGTATCTGTTAAGAGTCGCGGCGGGACTCGATGCTTTAAACGTCGGCAAAAATGCACGCGGTTTAACCGCCGTCCGTGACGGCTCAAATCTCGAAATGAAAGGCTTTTTCTGCGATGAAAACGCAGAGTGGAATATAACCGCAAACATTGACGGCAAAGAATACGGCTGCGTTACACATTCGGACGAAATTATAAAAAATTCGGACGGCAACAATACGAATTCATACATGAGAACGTTCACGTTCGACCCCGAAGTCCCCGGTCTTTATGAAATAATCGGCGAACTTAAAGGTTCGGACGGCAGAATTAAAGAGACATATAAATTCAGCATAGAAGTCAGTTAACTTATAAAAATTCATAACGATTTTTCCGACACGCTTAACATATTTCCTCCATGAGGAAGCCCGAGCTTAAAAACTCGGGCTTTACTCTTGTATCACCGCAGTGATATAAATAAGCCGCAAAAAAGCGGACAATAAACGTGTTTGTTTACTGTCCGCTTTAACTTTATTTTTTATACTTAGAATCGTCCCGATATATCAGAACAATCCCGATATCTTACCGTTTTCGTCCACGTCGATATTTTCCGCGGCGGGCTTTTTCGGCAGCCCCGGCATCGTCATGATATCGCCCGTCAGCACGACTATGAATCCCGCGCCGGCGGAAACCTTGACGTTTCTGACGGTCACGGTAAAGCCCTCGGGCGCGCCGAGTAAAGACGGGTCGTCCGAAAAGCTGTACTGCGTTTTTGCCATGCACACGGGCAGGTTCGCAAAGCCTGATTTCGTCAGAGAATCTATCTGTTTTTGTGCGTTTTTCGTAAACGCGACGTCCTTTCCGCCGTAAATTTTCGTTACGACGGCTTTTATTTTATCCTCAATGCTTAAATCAAGCTCGTACGAATATCTGAAATCGCCTTTTTCCTCCCGGCAGAGTCTGACGACTTCTCTTGCAAGAGCTTCTCCGCCCCTGCCTCCGTCCGCCCAGACGGTCGAAAGCTCTACGTTTACGCCGAGTTCACGGCATTTTTCGATTACAAGATTAATTTCCGCGTCGGTGTCTGTCGGGAATTTATTTACAGCGACAACGCAGGGTAAGCGGTAGACGTTTTTAATATTCGAAACGTGTCTTAACAGGTTCGGAATACCCTTTTCGAGCGCGGTCAGATCCTCTTTTCCGAGCTCGTTTTTGGCAAGTCCGCCGTGCATTTTAAGCGCGCGTACAGTCGCAACGACTACGACCGCATCGGGCTTTAACGAAGATACTCTGCATTTTATATCAAGGAATTTTTCCGCGCCGAGATCCGCGCCGAAGCCGGCTTCGGTTACCGTATATTCGCACGAATGCATGGCGCACCTCGTCGCAAGCACGGAGTTACAGCCGTGCGCGATATTCGCAAACGGTCCGCCGTGAACAAACGCGGGAGTACCCTCCAGGGTCTGAACGAGGTTCGGCTTTACAGCGTCCTTTAACAGCGCGGTCATTGCTCCGACGGCCTTCAGGTCGCCTGCGGTTACGGGCTTATCGTCGTACGTATAGCCGACTATTATTTTCGATAATCTGTTTTTAAGGTCTGTTATGTCCGTCGAAAGACAGAACACAGCCATTATTTCGGAAGCAACGGTTATGTCGAAGCCGTCCTCTCTCGGAACGCCGTCGGTCTTACCGCCCAAGCCGTCCGTTATACGCCTGAGCTGTCTGTCGTTCATGTCGACGCACCGTCTCCACGTGATTTTGCGAACGTCTATTCCGAGCGCGTTTCCCTGATGAATATGATTATCAAGCATGGCGGCTAAAAGATTGTTCGCCGCGCCGATTGCGTGGAAATCGCCGGTAAAATGTAAATTAATATCCTCCATCGGGACAACCTGCGCGTATCCGCCCCCCGCGGCACCGCCCTTTATTCCGAATACGGGGCCTAATGACGGCTCTCTCAAAGCGGCGGCGGAGTCCTTACCGATACGGCGAAGCGCGTCCGCAAGTCCGACTGTCGTTGTTGTCTTGCCCTCGCCGGCAGGGGTGGGGGTTATCGCCGTGACGAGTATTAATTTAGGATTTTCGACGCCTTTTTCATTGAGTACGGAACAGTCGATTTTCGCCTTGTAACGTCCGTACTGCTCAACGTATTTTTCGTCAATATGCGCGCGCGAAGCAATGTTCATTATGAATTCGGGAGTGTGCTCCTGCGCAATTTCGATATCTGTCTTATAATTCATAAAATCCTCCGGAAAACAATAATTTATCTCGTGCAACGCTATAAATTATTGTTTACTTAAACTGCGTATTTTTCTCTTTCTGTATAACGTCATGCGCTCCGCCCTCGACTATGCTTGTCGACGAAACAAGCGTCAGCTTCGCTTTTTCCTGAAGCTCGGGGATAGTCAGCGCACCGCAGTTGCACATCGTCGAGCGAACCTTGCTCAGAGACAGCGCGACGTTGTCCTTTAACTTACCGGCGTACGGAACGTACGAATCGACGCCCTCCTCGAAGGACAGCTTTTTGTCTCCGCCGAGGTCGTATCTCTGCCAGTTTCTCGCTCTGTTCGAGCCCTCGCCCCAGTATTCCTTATAATAAGTACCGCCGATGCTGATTTTGTTCGTCGGGCTTTCGTCGAAACGCGCGAAATATCTGCCGAGCATGATGAAATCCGCTCCCATTGCGAGCGCAAGGGTCATGTGGTGGTCGTAAACGATACCGCCGTCGGAGCATACGGGGATATAGATTCCGGTCTTATCAAAATACTCGTCTCTTGCCTTGCATACGTCGATAAGCGCGGTAGCCTGTCCTCTGCCTATGCCCTTTGTCTCTCTGGTAATGCAGATAGAGCCGCCGCCTATTCCGACTTTAATAAAGTCCGCGCCGCTCTCGGCAAGGAATCTGAATCCGTCCGCGTCTACGACGTTTCCGGCTCCGACCTTAACGCTGTCTCCGTAATTCTTTCTTATCCAGTCGATAGTAAGCTTCTGCCACTCCGAAAAGCCCTCGGACGAATCTATGCATAAAACGTCCGCGCCCGCTTCGATAAGCGCGGGAACTCTCTCGGCGTAGTCTCTTGTATTAATACCGGCGCCGACAACATAACGCTTTGAGGAATCGAGAAGCTCGTTCGGATTCTGCTTATGGCTTTCGTAGTCCTTTCGGAAAATGAGATAGCAAAGTCTGCCCTCGTCGTCGATTATCGGCAGAGAATTAAGCTTGTGCTCCCATATAATATCGTTCGCCTCTTTAAGAGTCGTACCCTCCTTTGCCCATATAAGCTTTTCAAACGGAGTCATAAATTCCTTTACCTTTAAATCCGTCGGCATACGGCTGACCCTGTAATCACGGCTTGTTACTATTCCTAATAATTTGCCGTCCGGCGTTCCGTCCTCTGTAACGGCAATCGTCGAATGCCCTGTACGCGACGTAAGCGCGAGAACATCGGCAAGCGTATCCTCGGGTGTAATATTTGAATCGCTCTTTACGAAGCCTGCCTTATAATTCTTAGCGCGTCTGACCATATCGGCCTCGTCCCTGACGGACTGCGAGCCGTATATAAACGAAACTCCGCCCTCGACGGCGAGAGCGACGGCGAGCCTGTCGCCCGAAACCGACTGCATGATAGCGGAGACGAGAGGTATATTCATTGTGATTGCGGGCTGTTCGCCCTTTTTAAACTTGACGAGCGGAGTTTTCAGGCTTACGTTCGCGGGAACGCACTCGCTCGAGGAGTATCCCGGGATGAGAAGATACTCGTTAAAAGTATGTGACGGTTCATTGATAAAGGTTGCCATAAAATTCATCCTTCCCATGTAAATTAATTTATTTTATCATATAACGGAATGCCGGCGCAACCCCAAAATTATTTTTTTGCAGTCTTGACAGCGTATTTGTTAATCATATATAATAAATTCAACAAATACCGGGAGGTTTTTTGATGACAAGTATAAAAAAACGTATTCTATCTGCGTTTACGGCGTTCTTGATGATATTCTCCGTTGTCTTTTCGGTAAATATCGTCTCGTCCGCAGTCAGCGATGAAAAAAGCTTCATTTACAACGACATTGATTCCGGCTCCGTTGCAATAACAGGCTATACGGGCACCGAATCGGATATAGTTGTCCCCGGCACGCTCGGCGGAAAAACAGTAAAGGAAATAAAGAGCCAAGCTTTTTCAAACAACGAAAAGCTCGAAAAGCTCACAATCCCATCGACGGTAGAAAGATTCGACTGCGATAAGCTTGACTCCTGCCCGAAGCTTAAAGAAATTATCGTCGACGACGGCAATGCAAAATACGCGTCAAAGGACGGCGTACTTTTTTCAAAGGACTTCCTTTATCTTTACGCGTACCCTGCGCAGAAAGCGGACGAAAGCTATAGCAAAAGAGAGTCGAACTCATAAGGTTTATATCCACCCTCTTTCCGCTTCGACTGCGTTAAAGAAACTTGAAAGCCGTTAGGCTTCCTGCGTTCCTTTGCCTTGCCGAAACGAAAATATGATTGATATAAACTGCTTCGCACCCAAAATACAGCGGATTGCGTCTATGGGGACGGTTCTTTTCCGCAGGAATACTGGCGTATTTCAAGGGAAAAACCGTTCTCAGAGGCGTGAGACGGTGCGTTTTGGGCTTATGGAGTTCGGCTCTCTTTTGCTATAATATTCGTATCCGTTCGCGCGGAATATTATATTTTCAAATGATATAGAGTCCGCACCGTCGACAGAGATCATGGTTTCAGTCTCCGAACCCCAAACGGTGTAGTTCTCCGCCGTATCGTTTTTATCGGGAACAACGTAGAGAACGCCCTCGCTTTTGTCAAAATACCACTGACCGGGTTTATTAAGCGATTCGAATACGTTTAAAAGAAAAAATCTGTCGTTCTTTTTGATTCGCATGCTCGACGTTTTGTCAAAGGTTACATGACCCGTTTCGCCGTCGTAGGACGATATGCGTAATGTCTCGTCCTTCCAAAAATGAAGAAGCTTCACCGTCACGTCGGTGATATTCTTAAAATCGGTGAAATCGTTTTTATCGGCGTACATGCCGTTAAATCCTGCGTGGTAAGGGTCTGTCACGTCGCATCCGTCGGCAATATCGGAATCGGACGCGTCGTTTGAGTACAGATAACCGCTCTCGGGATATCTCGTTTTTGAAAGAGTCGTTTCTTCATTGAACAGAATATTAATATCGGCATTTTTACCGATATCCTTTTTGAAAGCGCGGACTCCGTTTACTTCGCACTCTTCGAATCCCGAATAAGCCTTGCCCGCGGTGAAAACGACTTTTTCATCCTTATACGATTTATAAGTAACGCCGGATTTGTCGGTTTTATTGAAATTAACCGTTTCGTCGAATGTGTACGTTCCGCCTCTGAATACGACTTCGGTAATGTCCACGAGCTGTTTTGCCTTTTCCTTTGCACCCGAAAGCGTGGCAAGGGGCGAGTTAATCGAACCGTCGGCAGAATCGTCACCGTCGGGGGAAACGTATAAAGTTCTGCGGTCGGCTGCGTAAGCGGAAAGAATCGAACCCCCCGTGCAGATAAGAATGGCGGATGAAAGAAGTGATGTAATGAATTTTCGGAACATGGAACAAACCTCCGTCGGGTGTGTCGGGTGTTGTAATATATACCTATACTAACATACAACGGTTTACAGTTCAACATAAACAATAATTTACCGAGGTAAATTATTGTTTCAGTGATTAGCGGTCAGTTGTCAGCAGTCAGTATTACGTAATTTCTAACCACTGCCCGCTGCCTGCTGTTCACTGCAATAAGTTATTGCGTGCAACGCGGTAATTATTGTTTTATTTTTTACAATAAAATTAAACATATTCGGACGGCAGAGAGTAAATCCCTGCCGTCCGAGTTTCATTATTATTTTTTCTTTGATTTTGCGGCTTTTTTCTCCGCTTTTATCTTCTTTGCGTACGCGTCGGCTTCTTCCTGTTCTCTTATCGCCTGTTCTCTTTCGCGGGCCTCGGTCTCCTCGGCTCTGCGCTTTGCTTCATCGTACATTGCGTTAAGCTCGTCAAGATGATTGTAATTTTCATACTGCGAGACGAGTCTCTCCGCGTCGTTGTACGCCTTTGCCGCAAGGCTGTAATGGAAGTGAATATCGTTCTGTTTTTTTTGTTTGGCAAGATTTTCCTTTTTCTTTGCTTTTAATCCGTCGATCTCTTTGCGAAGTCTTGCAATTTCAAGAGAATCCTTTTCTTTCTTCGCGACGGCGGAAAGAGTGTACGTCTCCTTAAGCTTCTCGTCGAGCGAGTCCTCCTCGTCAAACAGAGACTCGAGAATCGTAAAATCGGGCTTTACAAGCTTCGTTACGTCGGGATAATACTTCTCGATTGCCTTTTTCGAGGCAAGCTTTTTCTTAGCCGTCTCGACAGCGAACTTTTTAAGCTCCTTCTCCTCCTCGGTATTCGAGGGAAGCGACTGTGCGGAATGAAGCTCCTTGAGAATATCCTCACGGCTCGTCGAAGCGAGCGCGGCGAGTCCCTCGTCGAGAACCTTTTTATAAACGCTCAGCCGGGTTTTATAGATAGGCGTAGAGAATTTATCAAGCTCGTCGCAGACGAATTTTGAAATATCGATTTTCTCATTGAATTCGAGCGCGTCTCTGTATGCCTTTTTTGCCTGCTTCCTTGACGCTTTATAATCCGCGCGGGCAAGCCTGCAAGCCTTTTTGTATGCTTCCTTTTCGTCCTTTGACGCACCCTTTGCGTATTTTTCGACTTTTCTTGCGGGATCGGGCTTATAATCTTCTTTATTAACGCTTACATAATCGGCTTTTGCCGTGGCACGGGCTTCGCTGATTATATCGATAGCGTCGACCAAGTCTCTGTCCTTAAGACAGTTGTTACTGTAATCCTCAAATAACGCTCTGATTTTAAGAACCTTGACAACGCCCTTCTGCTTCTTTTCCGTAAAGTCGTAGAAAAAGTAGGGAACGACGTTGAGAAACGCGCCGACAGCTGCCATAATTATAAGAACTGACATTAATCTATATAAAAGCCCGGGTTCACCCGTATTAACGTCAAGTATATCGTAAGGCGACGCATAGCCGTTATTGCTGCTGATTCCGTAATGCTTCTGAACGGCGGGAAGAATGGATGACGTAAAGAGCGTTACAATACTTCCTATCGTGCCGACAGCTGCAAACATTCCGTCGATTCTCTCGCCCGTTTTATACTGCTGATAGTCTCTGATATCCGCCTGTATCGCGGGCGCGGTAATCTGCTCGCTCGCGCCGACGAACCAGTTAAAGTACACGCAGATAAACAGCCACCAAATATTATGCATACCGAGGAGCATTGCCAGTATGCAGACTATATTCATAAAGTTTGCAAGAATAAGCACCATCTTTTTACCCCATTTTCTGACGAGAACGGGAGTAAGAAGCATACCCCAGAGAGACGCGTTTCCGATAAGAGTCTGAATAAGAGCGTACTGCGTGCCGTTTGCGGTATGACCGTAGTTATACGACCATGTGAGAATATTTCCGTACGCGCTTTCGAGAAATCCGATCCATCCGGCAAGAGAAATTATCCAGAAATACTTATTCTTTGCGACTTCCTTAATAGCGTATGAGAATTTAATCTGAATGGTATGGGACTTAGCCTGAACGATCTTCTCCTTCGTATTTGCAAATACGAGAATCGTAAGAGTGATACCGAGAATCGCAAATATCGGGTAGGAATATCTGTAAACTCTGATGTCGTAAAGGTTGTCGTTCGTAAATACCTGCGCGACTATCGGGAGGGCTATGTTAATGATAGAAGGAGCGAGCGAGTAAACAACGCTCTTGACCGCAAGAACGTCGGTACGCTCCTGCGTGTTGGGAGAGAGGACGTGTATAAGATTGGTATACGCGTCGTTGAAGAAGTTATAATAAAACTGTAAAAGAAGATTGAAAACAAGAACTATAGCGCATGTTGCGATATAATCCGCACTCTTGCCGAAAATCATGCCTGTTCCGACAATATTCGCAAGCTTGTCATACGGGAACCATACGTACGCAACGGATATTACCGCCGTCGGAATACCCATGGATAAGAGGTACGGTCGGTATTTACCCGCCTTGTTCCTCGTATTATCAACCATGTTCGCCCTCAACGCGGTGAGAGGAATGTTCGCGAACGTGTCTATAAGATACAATATGTACATATCGTCAGGAGCAATACCTATCGCGCCGCCGACTATCATGTTCGTCGTACCGACTATAAGCGAAACGCCGATTGTCATAATGAAATACGCGCCGATTCCTCCGACTGCGTACGCGGCGATCTCCTTAAATGTCATGTATTTGCCTAAAGGCGGAATCTTCCAGTAGGTCCGCACCTTATCAACGACGCCGGACACCTTCTCTTTTACATTCATGACAAACCTCCGTAAATCATACTTAAGTATAATTTTAACACAGATTCAACATTAAAACAACCATAAAACACAAAATAATAATGAAATTCGTGTGAATTTCGGTTTAAATTGTTTTTCTTTTTTACAGTATGATTAAAAAAAGACGCTTTTCTATCAAGCAGATAAAAAAACGTCCCGTTATTTTCGGTTTAAATTAAATTAAAGCACGCATCTGAGGAAATCCTTGGTTCTCTCGTTCTGCGGGTCGGAGAAAATCGCCTCGGGAGTACCCTCCTCCATAATAACGCCGTCAGCCATGAATACGACTCTGTCCGCAACGTCGCGCGCAAAGCCCATCTCATGCGTAACGACTATCATCGTCATGCCGCCCTCGGCAAGCTCCTTCATAACGGAGAGAACCTCACCGACCATCTCCGGGTCAAGCGCGCTTGTCGGCTCGTCGAAAAGCATTATATCCGGGTGCATGGCGAGTGCTCTCGCAATAGCGACTCTCTGCTGCTGACCGCCCGAAAGCTGACGGGGGTATGCGTCCGCCTTGTCGCGAAGCCCTACCCTGTCGAGAAGCTCGTAGGCTTTCTTTTCCGCCTCGGCTCTCGTCATTTTTTTAAGCTCAACGGGAGCCATCATTATATTCTTTTTAACCGACATGTTCGTAAACAGGTTGAACTGCTGGAAAACCATGCCGACATTCTCTCTGAATTTATTTATATTAGTATGCTTATCCGTAATAAGCGTACCGTCGACCTCAATTGAACCGGACGTCGCGCTCTCAAGCTGATTGAGACATCTGAGCAGAGTAGACTTACCGCTGCCGGAGGGGCCTATAAGACAAACGACTTCGCCCTCCTCGACCTCCATATTAATACCTCTGAGTACCTCAAGGTCGTCGAAGGACTTATGCAGATCGGTTACTTTTACTTTTTTTGTCATTGTTCAATCTCTTTTCCAACATTTTTGAAATTATCATGAGAACGGATATAACCACGAGGTAAAGTCCGGCGACGTAAACGTACGTTTCAAAGAATCTGTATGTAGAGCCTACGTACGTCTTAGCCTTGTTAACAACCTCGGCAAGTCCGATAACCGAAAGTATGGACGTATCCTTTATTGTAATGATAAACTGGTTGACTAAGGACGGAATCGATATTTTGAACGCCTGAGGAAGAACAACTCTAATCATAGCCCTGCTCTTGCTGAGTCCCAGACTTCTCGCCGCCTCCATCTGTCCCTTGTCGACGGCCTGTATACCGCCTCTGAATATTTCGGAAAGATACGCGCCCGCGTTGAGACTCAAGGTTATGACGCCTGCAACGAACGGAGTAAACTTAAATCCGCTGATAAAAAGCTGAACGACCTGCGGTACGCCGAAAAAGACGATAAACGCCTGTACGAGCATGGGTGTTCCGCGGATAATCCAAACGTATGCGCCCGAGATGAGTCTGAACACTTTGAACTTCGACATTCCCATAAGGCATGCGATAAGTCCGAGAAAGAAACCTATAAGAATGGAGAGAAGCGAAATTCCTATCGTCAGCTTGATACCGGCTAACAGAATAGGAGTCGCCTTTTCAAATACAACGCTAAAATCCATAATCTTTCCTACAATCCAATAGAGTACAGTATGATCTTACAGACCATACTGTACCGCAATAATCAATAATAAAATTTTAAGCTTAAGTCAAAAACTTATTTCATACCGTACTTGGCGAGAAGCTGGTCGTAAACGCCGTTAGCCTTTACATTTTTAAGACCCTCGTTAAACATGGTGATAAGCTCTGCATTCTGACCCTTCTTGACTGCGAAGCCGTAGGGCTTGGGATTGATAACCTCACCTATTGTTTTAAGAGCGGTACCTGTCTTGATCGAGTAAGAAATAACCGGGAAATCCTCGAAGCATGCGTCGTTATTGCCGTTGAGAACAGCCTGATACATTTCGGCGCTGCCTTCGTAGATAACGGTTTTGAAGCCGTATTTATCCTTTATGCTCTCGGCGTAATCAAGACCCTGGGTACTTGCCTTAACGGCTACCGTCTTGCCCTTGAGATCCTCAAGAGACTTAATGGCGCTGTCAGCCTTAACAACGAGAACCTGACCGTTTTCAATGTAACCGTCGGAGAAATCGAAGGTTTCCTTTCTCTCGTCGGTGATGGTCATACCGGCGATCATAGCGTCTGCCTGACCTGCCTGAACCGCACCCATTGAAGCGTCAAATCCCTCGTTGTGCATCTCGTACTCGAACTTCTGATCTTTAGCGATAGCCTCAAGGAGATCCATATCGAAGCCCGTGTACTTACCGCTTTCGGTATCAAGATACTCAAAGGGAGCGAAGCTGTTATCCGAGTAGATAACGTATTTCTTGCCCGTCTGTGCGGCTGCGTTCGACGAATCAGTCTTGCTTACGTCGCCGCCCTTGTCGTCTCCGCAGGAAGCGAAAGCGAACAGAGTCATAATAACCGCAAGAGCGAGTGCGATTATTTTCGTTACTTTTTTCATGTGTAATCCTCCGTTTCAAAATAAAATCCGCTTTTGACAGCGAATATTTTAAGATATTTTACCATTTTTTATTGTGGGTGTCAATGACTATTATAAAAAAATATACGCTTCGCATATTTTAAATATGTAGGTATGCACAAAAATCACGGATATTTATACGTTTAAAGTCCAACAATCAACGAAATGAATCTGTAATTATTGAAAAATATATAATATGATAGTATAATTTATATTTATTCATAGCTGTTTAGGACGGATATAATGTGAAAAAGGTTTTTTATTATCTGAAAAGCTACGCCGTGCAGAGTATTCTCGGTCCGCTTTTCAAGTTAGGCGAAGCAACGCTCGAGCTGTTCGTTCCGCTCGTCGTGGCTAAGATAATCGACGTCGGCATTCCGAATTCGGACAAAAATTATATTATTAAAATGAGTCTTATCCTCGTCGGGCTTGCACTCGCCGGACTTTTGATGAGCGTTACGGCACAGTATTTCGCCGCAAAGGCCTCCGTCGGATGCGTTACGAAAATGCGTTCGGCTCTGTTTGCCCATATTCAGACCTTATCATACTCGGATCTTGACGCTCTCGGCACGTCGACCGTCATAACGAGAATGACGGGAGACATGAACCAGATTCAGACGGGACTGAACATCGGCTTAAGACTGCTTTTGCGTTCACCCTTTGTCGTACTCGGCGCAATGGTCATGGCGTTTACAATAGATACGCGCGAGGCTTTGATTTTCGCGGGGGCGATTCCGATTCTTGCAATAGTAATATTCGGCATAATGCTCGCCGGAATCCCTCTTTATAAAAAAACGCAGGGCAAGCTCGATTCTGTTTTAAGACTTACGAGAGAGAATCTCACGGGAGTGAGAGTTATACGCGCATTCGGCAGGGAAAAAGAGGAAACCGCCCGTTTCGTAGGCTCGAACAACGCGCTTGTCGCTATACAGGAATTCGCGGGCAAAATCGCGGCGGTACTCAATCCCGCAACGTACGTTATAATAAACGCCGCCGTTATAATTCTAATATATTCGGGCGCGGTAAAGGTCAACGCGGGAACCCTCACGCAGGGCGAGACAGTCGCGCTTTATAACTATATGTCGCAGATACTCATAGAGCTGATTAAATTCGCAAGCCTTATCATAAGCATTACGAAAGCCGCCGCATGCGCGAACAGAGTAAGCGATATTCTCGATATGTCACCGTCGTTTGAGGGCGGAGACGTTATCGGCGGAAGCGACACCGACGAGGCTGTCAGATTCGAAAACGTATATTTAAAATACAACGAAACCGGCGGCGACGCGCTCGAGGATATCTCGTTTACGCTTAAAAAAGGACAGACCCTCGGAATCATAGGCGGTACGGGCGCGGGCAAAACGTCGGTTGTGAATCTGATACCCGGATTTTATCATGCAACAAAGGGTAACGTCTATGTCGACGGCGTAAACGTAAACGACTGGAATCAGAATTCGTTAAAGGACAGGATAGGCGTAGTCGAACAGAAGGCAACGCTTTTCTCCGGTACGATAAGAGATAATTTAAAATGGGGCGACGAAAACGCAACGGACGAAGAAATCATGTCCGCGGCAAGAACGGCGCAGGCGGAGGATGTTATAAATTCAAAGGAATCGGGACTCGACAGCGTTATCGAACAGGGCGGAAAAAATCTCTCGGGCGGTCAGAGACAGAGACTGACAATTGCCCGCGCACTCGTTAAAAAACCCGAAATTCTCATCCTCGACGACTCCTCGTCCGCGCTCGACTTCGCGACGGACGCAAAGCTGAGAAAAGCGATAGCCTCGATAAAGGACACGTCGGTAATAATCGTCTCGCAGAGAACCTCGTCGATAAAGCACGCGGACGTAATCGCCGTGCTTGACGACGGCAGATTAGCGGGACTCGGAACGCATAGCGAGCTTCTTGAAAACTGCCCGGTTTATAAAGAAATTTACGACTCACAGTATAAAAAGGCGGGTGAGGAAAAATGAAGAAAAAACGCACCTCTTCAAACGACAGAAAGACAGTAAAGATGCTGATGAAGTATGTCGGAAGATATAAAATCCTGCTGTTTTTCTCGATTCTCCTCGCCGGCGTAAGCGTCGTTCTTACATTATACATTCCGATACTCGCGGGAAATGCGATAGACTGTATACACGGAATCGGAAACGTCGATTTTGTCTCGATAAAAAATATACTTATAAAAGTCGGAATAATAACCGCCGTCACCGCCGTAATCCAATGGATAATGAACATGATAAACAACCGCATAACGTACAGGGTCATACGCGACGCGAGAAACGACGCGTTCAAAAAGCTCGAAATTCTCCCGCTTAAATACCTTGACTCTCACCCGCACGGCGACACGGTCAGCAGAATTATCTCCGATGCCGACCAGTTCGGAGACGGTCTGCTGATGGGATTTTCACAGCTGTTCACGGGCGTTATGACGATAGGAGCGACTCTCGTTTTCATGCTGACGATAAACCCTCCGATAACCGCAGTCGTAGTCGTACTGACTCCCCTGTCGCTGTTCATGGCACGCTTTATAGCAAAGAAAACGCACGCGATGTTTACCTTAAGGTCGCAAACGAACGCGGAGCAGACCTCTCACATTGAGGAAACGCTCGGAAACGAAAAAACCGTTCAGGCGTTTTCAAAGGAGAACGACGCTAACGAAAAATTCAACGAAATAAATGAAAGACTCGAAAAATGCTCGCTTAAAGCAACGTTCTTTTCATCCCTTACAAACCCCTGCACGCGCTTTATCAACAGCATAGTCTACGCGGCGGTCGCCTTAACGGGCGCGATAGGAGTTATAAACGGCGGACATTTCGCAATGACGGTCGGCGGACTTGTTTCATTTTTAAGCTACGCGAACCAGTACACGAAACCGTTTAACGAAATATCGGGCGTTATCACGGAGCTTCAGAATTCGCTCGCCTGCGCCGAGAGATTATTCGAATTCATTAATGAAACTCCCGAAATTCCCGATTCGAAGGACGCAAAAACGCTCGTTTCTCCGACGGGAAAGGTCGATTTTGACTCGGTTTATTTCTCATACACTCCCGGCAAAAAGCTTATCGAGGATTTTAATTTATCCGTGCATCCCGGTCAGAGAATCGCGATCGTAGGTCCCACCGGCTGCGGAAAGACAACGCTTATTAATCTTTTGATGCGTTTCTACGACGCGGATTCGGGCAAAATAAGCGTAGACGGCGAGCCGATAAGGTGTCTTACGAGAAAATCGTTAAGGTCAAACTACGGCATGGTCTTACAGGACACGTGGCTGAGATACGGCACCGTCAGGGACAATATCAGAATTTCCAAACCCGACGCAACGGACGAAGAGGTTATCGCGGCGGCAAAATCGGCGCACGCGCACTCGTTCATAAAACGTCTGCCCGACGGGTACGATACCGTTCTGGGCGAGAGCGACGGCGGACTCTCGCAGGGACAAAAACAGCTTCTGTGCATAACGAGAATCATGTTAAGCCTACCGCCGATGCTGATTCTCGACGAGGCAACGTCGTCAATCGATACGAGAACGGAGCTGAAAATTCAGAACGCGTTTGCAAAAATGACCGAGGGCAGGACGAGCTTCATAGTCGCGCACCGACTCTCGACAATACAAAGCGCGGACGTAATACTCGTCATGAAGGACGGTAAAATAATAGAACAGGGCAATCATGATTCCCTCATGGCTCAAAACGGATTCTACACGAATTTATACAACAGCCAGTTTGAAACGACATAACAAAAAAAAACGACGCTTTATGCGCCGTTTTTTTTAGTTTTTTATATGCTGTTATATTTTAATATTTATAAGCCCGAGTTCCTTCGGTACCTCCGATTCGACGGACGAAATTTCACGCACATGCTTCGCCGCGTTTTCGCTCATTTTCTCAAAGAGCTTTTCGTCCCTTACAAGTCTTAAAATTCCGTCGGCGATACCCTTATAATCCTCTGCCCCGGCTAAAATTCCGCAGTTATCGTCAACGAATTCGGGTACGGCGGCAACCGCGTTTGTCACGGGAACGAGTCCCGAGGACATTGCCTCGTCACGCGAAACGCCCTGTGTATCCATACGCGTGGTACAAAGGAAAATTCCGTGTGTTTTATGCTCGTCCGCGATGTCGTACGGTGAGAGATAACGCCTGTTCATATTGACGTTTTTGTACCTTTTAAGAGCCGAATACGTTATGTCGAATTTTTCTCCGTCGCCGAAAATATCGAACGTCATATCTTTAAATTCGTCATATTTTGAAAGCTCCGCAATCGCTTTTGTCATAACGTCGTTTGCGTAGTTGTTGTTTGCGAACGATTTAACCGCAAGAATTTTAAATCTCTGCTCTTTCGGCTTCTTTTCATACGAATAAAGCGACGTGTCAATGCAGTTGTGAATGACGGACGAGTTTTTATCCGTAAATTCGACGCCGTAGTCCTCGCCGACCGTATTTTTAAGATATTCGGAAACAAATACGAAATGAATATTATCCGTTTTCGAGCACTCGAAAACCTCGCGCCACATTCTTTCCCTGACTGCCGACTGTTCTTTCGCCTTTTCAAGCTCCCTGTCCGTCTCAAAATTATATTTACGTCTGAACCACGGCTGAATGTCGAATCCGTGAGACCATATAAATATATTGAACGAATCGGTGTAGGGCTTGATAATACTCCAGATGTACGGGTCGAGAAAGTGGATGAATATATTTTTAATATTCGAATTTTCGAGAATCGAAACGAGTCTGTCGGCGTTGCCCGAAACCACGTCGATTCCGTCGTATTCTCTGAATTCAGCCTTAACGTCCGCGCCTATCGCGGCGGCGTCTGCGGGATAGGCGTAATTTTTATAAGCCTTTAAACGGCGGTGGATGTACATGTATTTATACAAATCGTCGTATGACGGGTATGCGGGTGCAAGAACAAGCGTATCGTTTCTCGACACAAACGGCATATCCTCGTAGATATTTATATCGCTTCCGATTCTGACGGAGCTTATCTCCGTGTTGCCCGAACCGGTTATAACGAGCGAAATATTAACATATTCGCCCCCGGCGGGAATATCGGCTGACAAAAACGGCATATCCGTGCTTGTTTCCGACGTGACAATCCGTTTTGAGCTGTCGAGCACATCGCATTTTATATTGACCGCGAGATCGCCCGCGCACGCACAGACTATCGAAATATTATTCTGTATACCGTGTTCGGAAAGCTTTAATTCCTTTGCGATTACGGGTTCGCTCTTCTCGCCCTCGGACATTTTCGAGTCAACGCCCGTTTTTCCGTCGGCGGCGAAATAGAGAACCTTTTTATTAGTATACTTTCTGAACGCGTTGTTAAGCTCGACGGGGCCGTAGTTTATATAAATCGAATCGTCCTCGCCCGGCTTTATATTCTCGGCAAGTTTTTCGAGTTTATGAAGCTCTATTCCTTTATCGGCGATAAACATATCCCCGCATTTTTCGCACGACTGCCCGCCGTTTTCGCAGTAGTTGAATTCGTCCGTGCATAGGAATTTTCCGTCAAGCTTTACACCCTTTGCAAAGCTTAAAACATCGCATTTTACGGCAGACGGCCTGACAATTCCCGCGTTCGAATTAAACGAGGAACACTCCCTGTATGTATTTTCTCTCGAAGCAATCGAGACTTCGCCGTTTTCGTTTTTATATGTATCTGCTTTTCCGAAGCCGTCGAGGGAAGAATATCTCACCGACAAAACAAGGTCGTAAAGATAATTTTCACCGTAAAAATCACGCGGATTCATAGCTGCGATAAATCCGTTTACGGGGAACTCCGCCGACGAGGCTTCATCGGTTCCGATTCTTTTTACTCTCTCGTCCGACTCGGTAAAATCAACATCCGTTATGATATAAAGACGGGCGTTTTTGTACGTCTGACGGGCAAATGAAGATATTGCATTACTGACTTCTTCCCCCGTTTCGCAGTACGAATAAAGCGTAATTCCGGGCAGCTTTTTCTTCATATCCCTGCCGAAAACAATACCTGCTATATATCCGAGCCTGTCCTCGCACAGATGGTATGACAGTACGGTACGAAGCCCCGCGAGTCTGAACTTACGCGTCGATTCCTCGTCGCAGCAGTATTTGTCAAGATGACGTTTAAGCTCATTTGAATTGTCCGTACTTATCGTTAAGTCGCCGAAGAAGTTCCGCTGACCGCGCGAATAATTGCCGACGGTTATCGTATTCGAAGCCAGAAGCTCAAACACCCTGCGCGCAAACATCGACTGCGACGCGTTTACCGAGTTCATATTTACGCCGTAGTTATATCCCTTATACGCTATATGTATTTCGTCGGGAGACAGCGAACCCAATATCATTTTATTATATCTTGCGGGAAACGCATGCTCGGGTCTCGGATTTTTAAAATTTCTGTCGAATATTTCGAGTCCCTTTGTGCTCTCGAAAACGTCGGCAAAATCGTCAAAAACCCTGCATCTCTCTTTATACTTATGATAATACGCGCCCGCAAAGCAGAATTTATCCTTTCTTACATGCATTTCGAGCGGATTATGCACTCTCGGCTGCGCCGAAAAATGAAGCAGATAGACGTTGTCGCTGTTAAGACTCTTCTTATACTTCGCAACACAGTCTATGTCCGTAGTGAAAACGTAGTCCGCGCACGACGCCGCCGACATGAAAACGTCCGTAAAAACGGGGTCCTCTTTATTCCAGAATACTATCGGAATCCTTTTTGACCGGCAGTATTCGCTTAATTCATAAAGCTCCTTGCTTCCGTTTGCAATTTTCTTATACCACGAATTGTTTTTACCGTTCCACGCGGATTCTATAAATAAAATATCGGGATTAAACGAGTCGATTTCATTCTTCCAGTCGGAGCACGTAAGGGAGAAGAAATTACATTCGCTCTCAAAATTACCGCGGGTGAAAGCGTCCGCGATTGCGGCGACCTTCAAATCCTTAAGACTTTTTTTATCCGTGTTAAAATAAACGGCGTTTTCCTTTTCGTCGAGCGAAACGCCGAATTCGCCGAGCAGCTCTTTAAGCTCTGCCGAACGGCGTTTTAAATATTTTAAAGCCTCGTTGATATTGTCAGCGGACATAATTCTCCCTCACTTTGAAAAACGCAGAATCACGTTTTTATACTTTCTGTAAACGTTCAAAAGGCGCGAACCGATAAAATTATTCTCAATCAAAGAGAATTTTCTCTTAAAATTATCGTTTTCGACCTTTAACGAATTTATCTGAACCTCATATCGGCGCAGATCCTTTTTAACGGACGATAAAACCGCCGTCTGATTTTCGATATCAGAATAACACTGTTTGAGTTCGGCAAGCAAACGGGCGTTATCCTCTTTTAATTTTTCTATTTCAATATTGTTTTCTGCCGTGGTTTCCATATATGTCTCTCCCGTCAGCGAAGATATTTATTCTGATAAAATTCAAGCTCGGGCTGAGCGTACGCTCGTTCCTCGTTCGTCATTCCGGCGTACTCCCTTGCGAATCCGCAGTACGGAACGATAATGCTCTTAGGCTCGCCGTCGCCTATTACTCTGCCCCTGTTTATCCATATAACCCTGTCGCAGAACGTCTCCATCTGATTCGTCGCGTGACTAACGAAAACTATCGTCTTTCCCTTATTTTTAAATTCGTTTATCTTGTCAAGACACTTGTCCGAAAAGCTGTTGTCGCCTACGCTCAAAGCTTCGTCGATAATTAAAATATCGGGATCCATATGAACGCTTATCGCAAATCCGAGTCTCGAAACCATGCCGGACGAATACGTTTTAACGGGCTGATTTATATAAATTCCTATATCTGCAAAGTCGATTATTTCCTTTTCGATTTCGTTTATTTCGCTGTTGGAAAGTCCCATCAGCAGGCATTTAAAGCGTATATTGTCTATACCCGTCAGCGCGGGGCGCATGCCCGAGGACGCGGCGAGCATATTGACCTCGCCCTTGACTCTGATTCTGCCCTCGGTCGGTTGCGTTATGCCCGTAATCATGGACGCTATCGTCGACTTTCCGCTGCCGTTGAGTCCGATAAGACCGACGACCTCGCCCTGTCTTAGTATAAAATTAACGTCATCGACGGCTCTGTACGTTTTAATTTTCGAATTGTTTAGGAAAAGCCCCTTGAGCTTATCGGAAAACGAGGAATAGAGCGTATAATCCTTTGACACGTGAGAAAACGAGACGACGGGTCTCGGCATAAAATTCTGAGCAAACGACATTCTTATTCCCCCTTAAAGCAAATCTATGAATTTACGTCTTAACTTAGTGTGCAGAAGGCATCCGGCAACGAACATTACAATCGACAAAGCCCAGAAGATAATGCCGTTCGTCAGCGGAAGAAGCAATGATTCCGAATAAAAAAATGCGTTCCTGTAACCGTTTATAATATACGCGAACGGGTTTATCATCATAATAATTCTGATAGCCTCGTTCGACTCGTCGGGGTTCCACATGGCGGGAGAGATGAAGAACAGCATTCTTATTACAAACGAAAAAATGTTGTGATAATCCCTGAATATAACCGTAATCGACGAGCCTATCAGCGCGTACGATATTAAAAAGAATACGGCGGCAAACATATAATATAATAACTGCCAGATCTGACTGCCTATATGAACTCCGCTCGCGGCGACGATTATAAACGCGATTATGACGGATATGAAATGAGTTATCAGATTCGTAACAACCGTCTTGACGGGTACTACCGCCATGGGGAACGTCATTCGTTTTAAGACGGATGAAAACGAGAGTATCGACATATCGGACTCAAGCATGCACGTGCTCATAAAGAACCACGGCACGATTCCGACTATCAGCCATATAATATAAGGCACACCGCCGATGTCCGCACCCTGTCTCAATCCGACGGCGAACACGAACCAGTATATAAGTATCTGTAACGCGGGGTTTAAAAAGTTCCAGAGAAATCCGAGAACAGTTCCGCCGTTTTTATTTTTCAAGTCATAGACCGCGAGACGGAAAAGACGTTTGCGGTTAGTCCGATTCTCGCTTACCACCGTTCCGATTGATTTTATAAGTCCCATATAAAAACCTCGTTTCAACACAAATAAACTATACCAAACTAAGATAATATTATATATAATACAATTTTTATTGTCAAGAATTCAACAGATATCCCCCCTGTTTATATTTTTTTATTGAAATGTTAGAATATTCTTAAAAGCTTCATTCATTAAGAGAATAAATATTTGTAATACATATGTTATCATCATTCTGCAAAATAAAAGACAATCGAGGGCAAACCGATGAAAAACTACATTTCCCGTATTATGAAGAACGTATCGAAGGCAGAGCTTATCTACTGGTGGATATTAAGAGCACTGATGATATACGGTATTTTAAAGAGTCTTATTTTCGGCGACAAATACTTAGGCTCGTCGCAGCCTTTGCAGATGGCGGCGAATCTCGTCGGCATGTTCGCGTACGAAATCGCGCAGGCTCTGCCCGGAAACAACAGGCTTAAATATTTTTCTCCGTATTTTCAGAATATAACGGTTCTCGGATTTTTTCTCGGCTCGTTCTGCGGAGCGTATCTCAACTTTTATTACTCCGTTCCGTTCTTTGACAAAGCGCTTCACGCGTTCGGCACTGCAGAGGCTGTTTTCATAGGATATGAGTACGTCGGAGCCACGCAGTTAAAGCGCAAGGTCACCTGCGACCCGGAAATCGCCGTGCTGTGCGCGCTCGGACTCGCTTTCATAATCTCGACGGCGTGGGAGCTTTTCGAATTCTCATATGACCAGATAGCCGGCGGAGACGCTCAGCACTGGAGCTATCAGAACGCCCTTGCCGCCGCAGGCGGAGACCCGTCCAAAATATTCAACCTTTTTGACCCGAAGGATCCGTCGAGATTCGCGCTTATGGACACTATGGGCGACATCATAATGAACTTCGCGGGCGGAATACCGATGTATATAATTTTGAGAATCAAGCCCTACCTCCACTCGAAAAAAAGAAATATAAATCTCGAAATCGAGGAAATGAAAAAAGCGCAGTAAACGGCAGTGTGCGGTGCTCAGTGTAAGATAATAAAAAAACGCTCGGCGGGTGTTGACAAACTCCTGCCGGGCGAATATAATAAAAGTACGGGGAGCTGCCGCAGAGACGGTTTTCCCTACTTATTGGTTATAGTAACCGCCGGTTGGGGAACAGGGCGGTTATTATTTTGCCATATAAAGGACTATTACAATTATCATAACTGCTGTTATGTAAATTAACAATTCCGTCATTGACACCACCCCCTTTATTTAAAGAGGGCGAATACCCTCTTATGATAAAAAGGGTAAAACCGCCTGCCGTTTTATGACAGCTCCGAGGTCCGCAAAACATATTGCGGACTTTTTTTTATTTTACCGCAATAAACTTTTTTTGTAAACAGTTTTCTATTAAAAAATAAATAATCCGTCAAAAAGCAGACTGCAAGTTGTATGCAATCTGCTTTTTTTACACTGTTTTTACCGAGTGCTAAAACTTCTTACTTCAATAATTTACCGAATTAAACAAGGCAAATTATTGCTATCTGCTCATCATCGACACCGTTTCGATACAAACGGCGGCAAACGCCGCTATCATGCCGGGGTTTAGAAGATACGCCGATACAAGATTTCCGTTGGAAACCTTTGCAGAGCCGGGCGCATACGCGGGGATAAAGTTTCTTCCGCTGTTGACGGCAAGAGATTTACGAAGTCTCGGCGTTTTATCCGACGTAAAGTATTTATACGCGACAATCGCGGCGGCGAGAATCACACCGTAGAAAACGAGTGACGAAATATACATTACCGCACTGCTCTCCTGTCCGTAACGCGAATATCCGAGTGAAACAACGAGAGAGTACGTATTGTTGAGCGCGTGAAGAAGAATCGCAGTCCACAAAGACTCCGTTATGCACACGACATAGCCGAGCGCGATACCCGCGATAAACGCGAACGGAATCTGCGCCAGATTACAGTGAAGCAGTCCGAAAACGAGCGACGACATCAGTATCGCAAACATATCTCCGTATTTACGAAGAGGCTGCATAATGACTCCGCGCATTACCGACTCCTCGATAAGAGCGGGTACTATCGCAGTACGAAGCACGTATAAAAGCATGTCGAGCGCGTTGTCCGGAGACGCGGCAATCGCCGCCGACGCGTCCCGGCTTGCCTGATAAACGGAATCGGAAGCCATGGCGATTATCGAGGTAAATATATCGCCTACGAAGCATACGCCCAGTCCCATTACGACAAGAGGGATAAAGTATTTAGAATTAACAGGCTTAGAATACGGTATCGGATTATCATAATACTTCCGACCCATTACGAATCTCATAACAAGAAACGGCGCGCCTACCGCGATAATCGAGTAGACTATTTCCATTATGAATCCCAATGTATCCGCCGAAGGAAAGAAATTCACCGCTGACGAACGGCTTAAATATGCCATAACACTGCTGAAAAGCGTTCCTGTAATTATATATCCGAGTATAGCCAGTCCCGAAGCGAGTCCGAGCATGCGTATTTTTCGCTTCTGAGCGTCCCATGCCGTCGGGTCGATATAATGCGGATATTTCATCCTACCCGACGGAAAACCGCCGGGATTGTAATTGCTGCCGGGATAATAACCGTTATCCATGCCGTGCACCTCATTTTATTTCGGAAAGCACCTCGTGCAGAGCCGACGCGGCGGCGTTGAACGCGTCGCGGTTGGTCGGGTAAGTGTAGTCGACTTTGAGCTTATGAATCGTACCGCCCGATTTTTCGAGATTTTCGAGTCCGTCAAAAACCTTCAGATGCGGTTCGAGGGTGAGGAAATGCTTTCCGTCTTTCTTATTGAATTCGGTAAGGAGTTCTTTTATATGACCGTCGCCGAGTCCGGGAGGCGTTACGCTGCCGTCCGAATATCTCGCGTCCTTTACGTGCATATACTCGATATAATCCTTAAGAAGCGAATATGCGGGGAGAATATCGACTCCGCACTGAATGAAGTTCGCGGGGTCGAATATACCCTTTATTTTGCCCTTAAATGTCGTGAGTATATCCCTGCACCTGTCCTCGGTGTCGCCGTAGATATCCTTTTCGTTCTCGTGACAGCAGTATACCCCGCACGAAAGAGAATAATCCGCCATTTTTTCGAGTCTTTCGAAAACGGGATCTCTCGCTTCCTCTGCGGTATATCCGTCATAGTAAAAGCTGAACATACGTATATATTGAGTTCCCAGTATGCACGCATTCTCTACCGTCTGCTTAAATTTTTCCATATGAACATTGAAATCATCTTTAAGCTGAATCTTTCCGAACGGCGAGCCTATCGCGGAAACGCCGATTCCGCTGCCGTCAAGAATTTTTTTAAGCTCCTTTGCCTGAGCGGACGAATAGTCGGCTATATTAACGCCGTCAATGCCTCTGGGCTCTATATGCATAATGGAATTTGCTTTTAATGCGTCTATCTGCTCGTAAATCGTATTTCCGCCCTCGTCGGCGAACGCGGAAAGTATGAATTCTGCCATTTTAATTTCTCCCCGATTTTTAATTATCCTTTGATAAGCTCTTTATACATCTTTATGTATTCGTTTGCCGATTTAGCCCATGAGCAGTCGCACGACATTGCACGCTTAACGAGTATCTGCCAGCCGTCGTGATCCGCGTAGCCCTCGAACGCGCGTCTTAACGCGTGCATCATATCGTGAGCGTTGTACGTCGGGAACGTAAAGCCGTTGCCCTCGCCCAGACCGCTGTCGAATACGGTGTCTCTCAATCCGCCTGTTTCGCGTACTACCGGTATCGAGCCGTAACGAAGCGCAATCATCTGCGAAAGTCCGCAGGGCTCGCTCTTGGACGGCATTAAGAATATATCCGAGCCTGCATATATCTTTGAAGCAAGGTCGGGTCTGAACGCAAGAGTAAGACTTACTCTGCCGGGATATCTCGAAGCGATATCCTTAAAGAACGACTCAAACTGCCACTCGCCCGTACCGAGAATTATAAACTGCGCGTCCGATGTGCAGATTATCTCCTCGAGAACAGCCTTCACGAGGTCGAAGCCCTTATGAGCCACAAGTCTTGAAACCATAGCGACAACGGGAACGTCGGGCTTTACTTCAAGTCCGAATTCCTTTTGCATCATGGCTTTGTTCTTTGCTTTATTCTTAGGCTTATCGGCGGAATAATGGGCGTAAATATCCTTATCCGTTGCGGGATCGTACATATCATAGCCGATACCGTTTAAAATACCCTGTAATTTCCACGATCTTTCGTTTAAAATCGTATCGAGTCCGTGCGAATACCACGGGTCGAGAATCTCCTTTGCGTACGACGGGCTTACGGTCGTGACCTTATTTGCGGCCTCAATCGCGCCCTTCATGAAATTGATGCATCCGTCGTATTCGAGCAGTCTTCTGTCGTTTTCGCTCAAACCGATAACGTCCTCTAAAAGCTCGTTGCCGTACTTGCCCTGATACTGAATGTTGTGAATCGTGAATACGGTTTTGATATTCTCATAGCCGGGCATGGTCGCGTAAATCGCGCTGTAATAAACGGGAACGAGAGCCGTCTGCCAGTCGTTGCAGTGAATGATGTCGGGCTTAAAATCTATAAACGGTATAATTTCAAGCACCGCGCGTGAGAAGAACGCAAATCTCTCCGCGTCGTCATAATGACCGTAAATTCCCTCACGCTTGAAATAATACTGATTGTCAAGGAAATAATATACAACGCCGTTTCTGCGAAGCTCGAAAATACCGCAGTACTGACGTCTCCACGCTACGGGGACGGAGATATGAGTTATAAACTTCATCTCGTCCTTATACTCCTGCTTAATTCCGTCGTACAGAGGCATTACGACTCTGCATCCGACAAGACGCTTTCTCAAAGCCTGCGGAAGACTTCCGGCAACGTCTCCGAGACCGCCCGAAGCCAAAAACGGCTTACATTCGCTGACTGCATACAATACTTTCATTTCATACACTCTCCTTGTTATTGTTCTTTAAAAATTCGTCCGCAAGCGCAAGGTACGCCTGCGAGCCCTTCGACGCGCGGTCGAAATATATAATCGGCTGACCGAAGCCCGGAGCCTCGCTCAGTCTGACATTACGCGGAATTGTCGACGCGTATACTTTTTTCGGGAAGAACCTCTTGACCTCCGTCACGACCTGCTGTGTTAAATTCAGTCTGCCGTCGAACATGGTCAGGAGCACGCCCTCGATATCGAGATACGGATTATACGCCTTTTTGATTTTTCTCGCCGTGTTCATAAGCTGGCTCAAGCCCTCGAGCGCGTAGTATTCGCACTGAATGGGAACGAGAAACGTATCCGATGCCGCAAGCGCGTTGAGCGTTATTAATCCGAGCGACGGCGGGCAGTCGAGAAATATGAAGTCGTAATCCTCCCATATTCCGGCAAGAGCTTTTTTCAATATGCTTTCGCGGTGAGGAGTGTCTATAATCTCAAGCTCCGCCCCTGCAAGATCCATATTCGCGGGTATAATATCGACGTTTTCGAACGCCGTTTTGATTATAACGTCCCGAGCCTCTGCCTGACCCGTCAGCACGTCGAACGACGATTTTTTTATCTCTCTTTTATTTATTCCGTAACCGCTTGTGGAATTTCCCTGCGGGTCTATGTCCGCAAGCAGAACCTTATAGCCCTTGCTTCCCACGGCGGCGGACAGATTTACGGCTGTCGTTGTCTTGCCGACTCCGCCCTTCTGATTGAGGATAGAAACGGTTTTTGCCATGGTCATACCTCTTTAAACGTTAATTTTTTTGACTCTCTCGGCTTCTTTTCTTACGTTTTCGGGGCTCGGGCCGCCGAGAGACGTTCTGCCCGTTACGCAGTTTTCGAGATTTACAGCATTGTAAATGCCGTCGTCGAAAAGCCCGCTTGCGTTTTTATATTCGTCCATAGTAAGAGTTTCGAACGTTTTTGAATTCGCAATGCAGTATGCGACAAGTCCGCCCGTAACTTTATAAGCGTCCCTGAACGGCATACCCTTGGAAACGAGGAAATCGGCGCAGTCGGTAGCGTTTATGAATCCCGAAGCCGCCGCCGCGCGGAGATTTTCGCGCTTAACGGTCATTGTTTCAAGCATCGGAATAAACGCCGTAAGGCATGCCTTTACGGAATCTATGCTGTCGAATACCGCGTCCTTGTCCTCCTGCATATCCTTATTGTATGCAAGCGGAATTCCCTTCATTACGGTAAGAAGCGCCATATTGTCGCCGAATACCCTGCCCGATTTGCCTCTTACAAGCTCCGCGATATCGGGGTTCTTTTTCTGAGGCATAATGCTTGAACCGGTCGAAAACGCGTCGTCAAGCTCTATGTATTTGAATTCATGAGAGCACCAGAGGATTATTTCCTCCGAAAAACGCGATAAATGAACCATGATTATCGACATTACGGACGACAGCTCTATGCAGAAATCCCTGTCGGAAACGCCGTCGAGCGAATTGTGACAAACGTCGTCCATATTGAGAAGCTCTGCGGTCTTGATTCTGTCAATCGGATAAGTCGTGCCCGCAAGCGCTCCGCAGCCGAGCGGCGAACGGTTGAGTCTCAAAACGGCTGAATCGAGTCTCTCCTTGTCTCTTAAAAACATCTCGGCATACGCGAGCATATAATGACCGAACGTGACGGGCTGGGCGCGCTGTAAATGCGTATATCCGCTCATAACCGCGTCGGAATATTTTTCGCCCGCATCGGCAAGCACGCCGATAAGCTTAGTAAGCATTTCACGGACCGTTTTACATTCGTTTCTCAAATAAAGTCTTACGTCCAGAGCGACCTGATCGTTTCTGCTTCTCGCCGTGTGAAGTCTCTTGCCCGCGTCGCCTATGCGCGAGGTAAGCTCACCCTCGACGAACGTATGTATATCCTCGCTGTCGGGGGGAATGACGAGAGAGCCGTCGGTAAGCTCTTTTTCTATCTCTTTTAAGCCGTTTATAATTTTGTCCGCGTCCTCGGGTGTTATTATTCCGTTCATGCCGAGCATTGCAGCGTGGGCGATACTGCCCTCGATATCCTCTTTATACATACGGCTGTCGGTTCGTATCGACGAGTTGAAATCGTTCGTCGTTTTCGAAACCTCCTTGCTGAATCTGCCTGCCCAAAGTTTCATTTATATTTCCTCTTTATTCCTCTTGATTAATTGTTTTTCATAGTCTCTTTAAGAAAATCGACCGCTTTTCTTATATCCTTTTCCGGGTCATCGCCGACCTCGCGCTCAATAGTAAGGAAGCCGTCGTAGCCTATCTCCTCAAGAGCCTTTAAGTACGCGGGGAAATCAACGCTTCCCTCGCCGAGCGGAACCTCGATAAACGAGTCCTCGGTAACGATAACGTTCTGCTTCATTCCGTAGATGACCTCGGGGTCGAGATAATAAAGCTGTCTGCCGTCCTTTGCGTGAGTGTGGACGATATAATCTTTAAGATTGTGAACAGCCTTAACGGGGTCGTCGCCCGTGACCATAACGAGGTTCGCAGGGTCAAGATTGACCGCAACGCCCTTTGAATTAAGAGAATCGAGGAAGCTTTTAAGAGTAAGCGAAGTCTCGGGACCCGTCTCTATCGCAAAATGCGCGTCAAGCTTATCGGCGTATTCTGCAAGAGAGAAGCACGCCTCCTGCATGATTTTGAATCTGTCGCAGCTGTGATCCTCCGGGACGACGCCGATATGCGTAGTTACGATATTTGTTTCAAGATCCTTCGCAAGATCGAGAATTCTCTCCGATTTCTCAACCTTCATCGCATTGTTTTCTTTAATTGTGAATCCGCCCGTTCCGAGATCTCCGCACAGCGCGGAAATAACGAGTCCGTTATCCTTGACGAGCTTTAAAAACTCTCTTCTCTTTTCGGGTGTGAGATTTTCCGGAGCCATGTCTCCGCGCGTAGAGTAAACCTGTATACCCTTTGCGCCGATCTTCGCCGCCTTTTCAACCGCCGTTCTTATGTCGCAGCGGAAGCTGTCTATTATTACGCCTATGGGAAAATTCTTCATAACGAGTCCTCTCATTCGATTTTTTGTTCAATTTGTTTATACGGTTTAATATTTTCTCGATAATAGTATAACGCGGATAGTTATTTATGTCAATAAAAAGAAAAAGCACAGCACAAGTTAAAAGAACAGCGGAAAAACGTTCGTAAAAAAATTTAAAAAAAACTTACGAAAAACGCTTGACATCCCCGGCTCTCTCTGCTATAATACAAAACGTTCCACGGAACATGCGAGAGTGGCGGAATCGGCAGACGCGCACGTTTGAGGGGCGTGTGGTAATCCCGTACGGGTTCAAGTCCCGTCTCTCGCACCAAAATCGGCAGGCTTTTAATGAAGCTTGCCGATTTTACTTTTTACTTTTTTCGTTTTTTATGATCCGCAGGGTTATTTCATATTAAGAAGAAATATTGCATTATAAACAGCCGTGACTCGATTTTTTAATCAAGTCACGTTTTTTTATTTTTCCCCGGTCAGCCCTATTTCCCTTTCGAGCACGATATCCGCCGAGCTTTGCCGTCTTACTCTTTTCGCCGCGTTTTCGGACATTTTAAGAAACAGCGCGGGATTTCTGACGAGCCGTAGTATTCCGCGTGCGATTCCTTTGTAATCCTCGTTTCCCGCAAGCACGGCGCATGTTTCGTCCGTAAACTCTCCGACCGCCGCGACAAGGTTTGTAACCGGCACAAGCCCCGACGACATCGCCTCGTCGCGCGAAACGCCCTGCGTATCCATTCTCGTAGTGCATAAAAATATTCCGTGCGTTTTGTGCTCCTTTGCAATCTCCGCCGGCGTAAGATACTGCTCGCATAAATTCACGTTTTTAAACCGCTTAAGCGATTTTGTATCCTCTTTAAACCGTGCGCCCTCGCCGTAAATATCGAACTTCATTCTTTTAAATTCGGGATATTTCGAAAGCTCTGCTATGGCTTTCGCCGAAATGTCGTTGGCGTAATTTTTGTTGGCGAACGACTTTACGGACAATATATTAAACCGCTGACTTGCGGACTTTTTTTCGTACGAAAACAAATCCGTATCTATGCAGTTGTGGATTACAAGACTGTTTTTTTCGTCGAATTCGAAACCGTAATCCTCGCTCACCGTCCGCTTCAGATATTCTGAGACAAATATAAACTTAATATTTCTCCTCGACGATTCCGCGTAGACCTCGCGCCACATACGCTCTGTTTTTTCGAACGATAATTTAGCTTCCTTTATCTCCGCGGCTGTCACATAGTTGTAGCTTCGCCTGTACCACGGCTGAATATCGGCTCCGTGGGCGAAAATATACGTATCGACATTCGGCAGAAGCGGTTTGAGCGAGTTCCACATATATAAATCGATGAAGTGTACGAAAACGCGGTTTACTCCCGATTTTACAAGACTTTCGAGTCCCTCGAAGTTCGTCTCGCACACGTTTATGCCGTCGTATTCTCTATACGAGGTTTTCTTAATATCCGACACGACCGCAGTATCCAAAACGACTCCCCTGTTCTTCATTCCCTTGACTCTCGTATGCACGAACATATATTTATATATATCCGAATACGACGGGTAGCCCCGGCATATAACGAGCGAATCCGAACGCGGGATAAGATTTACGTTTATGTCGTTTACGTTCCTGCCTCCGACGGTTATTTTCGTAATTTCCGCCCTGCCGGGGCCTTTGGGACGAAAACCGATTTCGCACAGTACCGTCGAATCGGGCAGCGTCAGTTTTTCGTACCTGTTAAGATGAGGAAAGAGCGCGCCCGTCTTTTCGCCCGACGAATCAAAGCACACGACGACGCATATAAGATCGAGGTTTCCCCCGCCCGCAAAAAACACGGGCAGAACGCCGTCGAAAAGATATTTCCGAGCCTCGAAACGGGTTTTCTTAATATAAACGTAGTCGTGCGAATTCTCGTTGAGCGTACTGCTTATAACAAGGTTCCTGCCCTCGGGAAAAAGACTCACGCGTCCTCCCCCCGTCTGTGCGGACGGGAGGGAAGAAAGGTCAAAATCGAGTGCGTCCGGGTCGGGAAGCACAGGCTTTATATGTTCCGAGAACCCGATTATTTTATTAAATTCGATACCCTTATCGGGGATAAAAATATCGTCGCACTCCCGGCACTCGTCATAAAGGAAATTTTCGCAGTAATTGAATTCGTCTGAAGAAAACAGTCCCCCGCATTCGATTTCAAAATTTTCGTCTATATCGGAATTTAAGAGCAGATTCGACTTTACAACGCTTCGCCGAAGCGTAATCTTCTTTATATAAAAATACGATTTACCGTCCGTTTTCAGTCTGATTTCCCCGTTTTCGCACGAATAATACGTCCCCTTGCCGACTCCGTTGGCGGGATAATAGCGAAGAGTCAGCATTAAATCGAGCAGATAATTTTCTCCGTAATAGTCGCCGGGGCAGAAATACGCCGAAAAACCGTCCGTTTTATCCGTATTGATTTTTCCGTCGTTCGCAATAAATACAAGCCGTTTGTTTTTATAGCTCTGTCTTTCAAACATCCGGTTGACCCGATCGGCTTCGTCCGAATTTTTTACGTTCGAATATACCGTTACCGTTTCGCTTTCTTTTTTAAGACTCTTATTAAAAACCTTTTCGCACACGTACGAAAGCCTGTCCTCGTAAAGATGTTCGCTCAAAACGGCTCTGAGTCCCGCGAGCCTGTATTTTCTGTAAACCTCCGGGGACGATACGTATTTTTTTAAATTCGAAACCATGGATTCGGTACTGTCCGTGCAGATTGTCAGTTCGCCGAAATAATTTACAAGCCCTCTCGAATAATTGCCGACCGTGACGGTATTCGAGGCGAGCATTTCGAAAACTCTGCGGGCGAACATCGACTGCGACGAGCTTATCGAATTCATATTGACCCCGCACATATATCCCTTGTACGCTATATCGATTTTGTCCGGGGACAGATTTCCGACGATATCGCCGTCGTATTTTTTCGGGAAACGGTGTTCGGGCAGAGCCGATTTATAATTTCTGTCGTATATGTCGAAGCCTCCGCCGATTTTGAACACGTCCGCGAACGAATCAAAAACGCGCGAACGCGATTCGTATTTGTGATAATACGCGCCCGCAAAGCAGAATTTAGGCTTGCGGTCATATTTTTCAATCGGATTGTGAACGGCTGGCTGAGCGGCAAAATGCAGATGATAAACCCTGCCGTGATTAAGACGCGTCTTATACTCGCTTATGCAGTCGGTGTCGGTCGTAAACACATAATCCGCATACGAAGCGGTTATCATAAAACTGTCGGTATAAACGGGGTCTTCTTTATTCCAGAACACAACGGGAATTTTTTTCTTTTTGCAGTAAAGACATAGATCGTTTATCTCCGCACTGTACCTGTCTATCTTCCTAAACCACGACGAGTCCTTTCCCCTCCACGCCGATTCGATAAACAGGAGGTGAGGAGCGAAGCTTTCGATTTCTTCTCTCCAGTTAAGCGAAGTAAGCCCGCAGACATTACATTCGTACGAAAAAGCCTGATACGTAAACGAATCGGCGATAAGCGCAATTTTAAGTTTTTTAAGCGTATCGACACCATTATCGATACAAAACGGCTTAAAACGCTCCGTTTCGGACTTTACGGGCATATTAATTTTCTCTTTTTTCTCTTCGCCGTGTGAGTTAAACGAGGATATAAATGCCTTTATTCCGTTTAAAAAATCGGGTCTTTTCATATTCCTTTTCCTCCATCCGTACCATGTGATTTTTCCCTGACGTTACTGTTTTAAACGTAAATCGGACGGCGCAGTTTATTCCATTTATAAATATGAATCGGCTCGGTTTTTTATGTAATTCAAATGAAAAAGAATTCATTTAAATAAAACATATATAAATTCTATGCATTGACAAAATGTATTTTTTATCCTAATATAAATATTGAGAAATCGATTAGTTTCTGCTAACTCATCATCGAGGTGTTTTAATATGGCAACGCAATATAACGTCACGGGCATGAGCTGTGCCGCATGCGCCGCGAGGGTCGAAAAGGCTGTAAACGGCGTGGACGGAGTAGCTTCGTGCGCGGTCAGTCTTTTGACGAATTCAATGGGCGTCGAGGGTACGGCGGACTCCTCGGCGGTTATCGACGCGGTGAAGAAAGCCGGCTACGCAGCTTCGCTCAAGGGAGAAGAAAAAGATACGGCTTCACAGCCCGACGGGCTTAAAGATACCGAGACTCCGCGCCTTATCAAACGGCTTATCGCTTCGGCGGTATTTCTTATAATACTGATGTATTTTTCAATGGGGCACATGATGTGGGGCTTTCCTCTCCCGTCGTTCTTCGACGGAAACCACGTCGCAATGGGACTTGTACAGCTTCTGCTGTCGGCGGTTATCATGGTTATAAATCAGAATTTCTTCATAAGCGGATTCAAGGCTCTTGTTCACCGCTCGCCGAACATGGATACGCTCGTCGCGCTCGGCTCGTCCGCTTCATTTTTATGGAGCGTTTACGCGCTGTTTCAGATGACCTCGGCACAGACGGCGGGCAATCCGGAGCTTGTCATGAAATACATGGACGAGTTCTATTTCGAGTCCGCGGCGATGATTCTGACTCTTATCACCGTCGGAAAAACGCTTGAAGCGAGGTCTAAGGGCAAGACGACCGACGCGCTCAAAAGTCTTATGAAGCTCGCCCCGCAGACTGCGGTTATCATAAAGGACGGAGAAGAAAAAACCGTTCCGATTTCACAGGTTAAAAAAGGCGACATATTCGTCGTCCGCCCGGGCGAGAGCATACCCGTCGACGGAATAGTGCTCGACGGAAGCAGTGCGGTAAACGAATCGGCTCTGACGGGCGAGAGCGTCCCCGTCGATAAGGCGGAGGGGGACGAGGTCTCCGCCGCTACGGTCAACCGGTCGGGATTCTTAAAGTGCCGTGCCGAACGCGTAGGCGAGGACACCGCTCTTTCAAAAATCATAAAAACAGTATCCGACGCGGCGGCTACAAAGGCGCCGATTGCAAAAATCGCCGATAAAGTCTCGGGCGTTTTCGTACCGGCTGTCATAACAATTGCGGTCATTACGACAATAGTATGGCTCTTAATCGGACGCGAATTTCCGTTTGCGTTGGCGCGCGGAATCTCCGTACTCGTCATAAGCTGTCCGTGCGCGCTCGGACTCGCAACGCCCGTCGCGATCATGGTCGGCAGCGGACTCGGCGCAAAGAACGGAATACTCTTTAAAACCGCCGTTTCGCTTGAAGAGACGGGCAAAATAAATATCGTCGCGCTCGACAAAACAGGCACGGTAACCGTCGGCGAGCCTGTCGTTACGGATATAATTCCGGCAGACGGACTTAACGAAAAAGAATTTCTCACCTCGGCGTATTCGCTCGAAAGAAAGAGCGAACACCCGCTTGCAAAAGCGATTGTTAAAAAGGGAGACGAATCAGGCGTTTCCGAATTCGAAACAAGCGATTTCAAAGCTCTCTCGGGCAGCGGACTTTCGGCTGTGTCAAACGGCAGAACTTTACTCGGCGGAAGTCTTAAATTCATAAAGGAACACGCAGACGTTTCAAAAGAAGCTCAGGAAAAAGCGTTAAGTCTTGCAAACGAGGGCAAAACGCCCATGCTGTTTGCCGAAAACGGACAGCTTACCGGCATAATAGCCGTCGCGGACGAAATAAAGCCCGAAAGCCGTGAGGCGGTAAAACAGCTTAAAAATATGGGAGTCAGAGTCGTAATGCTCACGGGAGACAACGAATCAACGGCTAAGGCGATAGGCAGACAGGCAGGAATCGACGAGGTTGTCGCGGGGGTTCTTCCGGACGGCAAGGCGAACGTTATAAACGAGCTTAAAAAACAGGGCAAGACCGCCATGGTCGGCGACGGAATAAACGACGCGCCTGCCCTTACCGTCGCGGATATGGGCATAGCGATAGGCGCGGGAACGGATGTCGCAATCGACGCGGCGAACGTGGTTTTAATGAAAAGCCGTCTGACCGACGTACCGGCGGCACTTCGGCTGAGCAGGGCGGCGCTTACGAATATACGCGAAAATCTGTTCTGGGCGTTTATATATAACGTCATCGGAATTCCTGTCGCCGCAGGCTGTTTCGCCGCATTCGGACTTACGCTCAACCCGATGATAGGAGCCGCGGCAATGAGCCTTTCGAGCTTCTGCGTCGTAACGAACGCATTAAGACTGAATTTAAAGAAAATAAACGACCCGTCGCATGACAGAAAGCTTAAAAACAAAAACGAGCCGAAACCCGTTACGGTATCAAATAATTCGAACGGCAAAGAAAAAACCGTTACGATTTATATTGAAGGCATGATGTGCGCTCACTGCGAGGCGACAGTTAAAAAAGCGCTCGAAAGCATTGACGGCGTAAAATCGGCAGAGGCAAGTCACGAAAACGGCACGGCGAAAGTAATACTCTCGTCCGAAGTCGATAAAGAAGCAATGAAAAAAGCTGTCGAGGACGAGGATTACACCGTCGTAAGGTTTGAAGAATAAGAATATGGAAAATCTTAGTTTAACCCGCGTTTTCAACGGAATAACGCTTACGTTCGAGGACGAATCGAACGCGTATGAGCCTGCGGACGAGGGCAGAATTTTGGAAATCCGGCACTGTAAATCCGGGAGAGCGGAGTTTTTAACGGACGACGGATTTATTTATCTCTGCGCGGGAGATATGTACGCAGGGCCTCCGATTTCGGGCGCGGTATATTTCCCGTCGGGCGGATATTCGGGCGTAAGAGTCACGGCGGATATCAAAAAAACTCCGAAATGTCTGTCATGCTTTCTTGAGGACGTAAACGTGAATCCCGAAAATCTTTATAAAAAATTCCGAACCGGCTATATCGCCCGTTCGGACGAAAACACGGCGCATATATTCTCGGAAATTTATAATGTCGACGAGAACATAAAAATGGGTTATTTCAAGGTAAAAACGCTCGAGCTGTTCCTGTTTTTAAGCCGAATCGACATATTAAAAAGCGAGAAAGTGAGCCATACCGTTTCAAAATCGCAGATAGAGCTTACGTGTAAAATAAACGCGTACGTAAACTCCCACGCGGACGAGCATATTACGCTCGAAAAAATGTCGGCAATGTTCAACACGTCCCCCACCGGCATAAAAAACGCGTATAAATCGGTATTTTCAACGTCGTTTTCGTCATACGTGCGTACGCTCAGAATGAAAAAAGCCGCGTCGCTTTTAAAGAAAACGGACATGAGCATACTCGACGCCGCGCTGTGCGTAGGGTATACAAACGCGTCAAAATTCGCAAAAGCCTTTTCGGACGAATTCGGAATTACACCGAAGAAATACAGCAAACAATAATTTATTACATTGAAGCGTAAACAAATCATGTAGGGAAAGACATTGTCTTCCCGGGGTAAAGGCAGAAAATTTTAAAGTATGATTTTGCCCTCGGAAATCCGCAATTTCATATTGCCGACGCATTGTTATTATTCATAAACACGTCAGTCTCATGCTATTATCTTTAAAGGGGATAGGAAAAAATGTTCGGAATGAACCAGCCGAACCTCAGCCGCCGTTGCAGACGGCGGCTGAGGCTTGCCCGACGGCGTATGTTTATACGTCGAGGGTGAGGATGGTTCATAGCAAAAAGCGTACCTTAAAAAAACAATAACAGCTTTTTGCGGTCCGGGCGTTTTTAACATCCCCTTGTCTTTTCGGATTGTTTTTTTGTCCGATAAGAGCGGAAAATTTAATCAAAACGTACTATTATATATTCGTCGGGAGGAACGATTCATCTTTCCGACATTAAAAAGACTTATGGTTAGTAAGTGCTAACTATTAAAAGGAGATGTAAGCGTTGAGCGTCGTTATCGTAGGCGGAAACGAGAGAATGGAAAGACAGTACACGGAGCTTTGCAAACAGTATTCGTGCAAAGCAAAGGTATTCACAAAGACCTCCGGCGGCGTTCGAAGCGTCGGCTCTCCCGACCTTATCGTTCTGTTTACGGGTACGGTTTCGCATAAAATGCTCCGTTCGCTCGAATGTGAGACGAAGGGCATGAATATCCCGATAGCAAAAAGCCATACAAGCTCAATCACGGCACTGAGAAACATACTCGAAGCGCACACGGGAGGCATGTAAATGAGCGAGGATTTATTGATAGACCAATGTTCTCCGACCATGGCGGGCATAAAAACGGGCAGTCTGTTCTCCTGTTATGCCGACGACAAAAAGACATTAAATGCGGATATCAGAAGATTTAATGCAAGGCTCGTTCCGAAAGGCTTACGTCTTGTCCCCATGAAATTCGAAAACAACCGCGCGCTTGTATATATGTACCGTCCCTCAAAGCTTGAAAATGATTTAAACGACCCCACGGCGCACAGTATACTGTCGGGACTTGACTACTCCTCGTCGGGCGCGGACAGCAAAGTAGCAATACTTCGCAAAAAAATCAACACAAGCGAAAGCTTCCCGCATGAAATCGGACTGTTTCTCGGCTACCCTCCCACGGATGTGGACGGATTTATAAAAAAAGGACCGCATAAAGCGAAGCTTACGGGCGTATGGAAGGTTTACGCGGACGAAGACAGTGCGAAAAAGAAATTCGCACTTTATAAAAAATGCGCGGGAGTTTACAAAACAGCTTATAAAAAGCACCGTTCGTTTGACAGACTTATCGTCAGAGAGCACTGAAAAACGAATTTGACGTTTTTAATTAATAAAAATTGAAAGGAATTGATTAAATATGAGTAAGGTTGCGGTAGTTTACTGGAGCGGTACGGGCAATACCGAAGCCATGGCGGTATCCGTCGCGGACGGAGTAAAGAAGGCAGGAGGCGAAGCTGTCGTATTGACCTCGGGAGAATTCGATTCTTCAATGATTTCGTCATTTGACGCCATAGCGTTCGGATGCCCCGCAATGGGAGCGGAGGAACTCGAAGAGGATGAATTCGAGCCCATGTTCTCCGCGTGCGAGAGCGAACTTAACGGCAAAAGGATCGCGCTTTTCGGCTCATACGGCTGGGGCGACGGTGAGTGGATGAGAACATGGGAGGAGCGCTGTGTTTCCCTCGGCGCGGTTATCGCGTGCGAGAGCGTAACGGCAAACGAAGCCCCCGACGACGAGGCAACGGCAAAGTGCGCCGAACTCGGCAAAAAGCTTGCCGGATAATTAATTTTAAAGATTTTTCCTTATTTTTAACATCTTCATTTTCTGCTTGCAGACCGTCCGCGGATTATATTCGCGGACGGCTTGCTAAACAATAATTTACCGCGTTGCACGCAATAAATTATTGCAGTGAACAGCAGGCA